>TARA_R110001606_G_scaffold278400_1_pt1 | contig 199563 bp, 176 predicted proteins | sample TARA_R110001606 | Tara Oceans TARA_R110001606 (sample SAMEA4398315) | marine metagenome | biome: Polar Biome; feature: [SRF] surface water layer (ENVO:00010504); material: water (ENVO:00002006), including particulate matter (ENVO:01000060) such as... | depth 5 m | reverse complement strand
GCTCTTAGCTGTTTTATAACCGTCCGTGGAAACGGGGTAGAACCCGGGGAGTTCCATGGCCAGCCTGGGACAGAGGTGTCTTAGCTGTCTTTTTCAACAGGACATGAACCTACATCCAAGCTAGAATCGTTGTTCAGCAATGTGGTGGCTCGGCTATCCAGCAGCGAACCGGCCTGAAAATAGCCCATGACAGTACTGACGCTGCGGTGCTCGGTCATTGCCATGACATCCCCTAGCGGTACACCCTGACGCCCGGCTTCGGTAACAAAGCCCGAGCGCAAGCTATGCGCAGCGAAATCGCCGTCGAGCCCCGCGAGTTGCGCCCGACGCTGGACGATGCGTGCGACCTGGTCTGCAGACAAGCCCGCGATACCGACCTTGCCGCCCCTGTATACCCGACGAAACAGCGGCCCTTCTTCCGCAGGGGCTAACTCTAGCCAGGCTGACAGCGCGTGCGCCGCGGCGCCGCGCAGCGGCTTTTCCCGTCGTGTACCGCCGAGATCGGTTTTGGTTGCCCCTAGCGCATACAACCAGGTATCGGCATCGAGCCGGCGCAAGTCAGTGACCTGCAGCCCGACCACTTCTGAACGCCGCCGGCCGCCGCCGCTCCAGGCTAGCAGGAGGAGGGCGCGGTCGCGCTGGCCGCGGATACCGTCGGTACAGGTGGCCAGCAGCGCCTGCAACGGCTCAAGCAACAGCGCGGTCTTTTGCCGTACCACCACACCGTGACGCGACTGGGCTTTCCGCGCCTCGCGGACGAGAGCTTTGAGCGCCGGCGCCTCGCACGGGTTGTCCCAGTTATGAATACGATGCCATTTGGCGAGCACCGCTAACCGATGGCAAATGGTGTTATAGCTCAGTGGGCCCGGTCTGGCTTTGATCTTGGCCGCCACCAGCGACGCGTCGATTGTTGGCGGCAGCATCTGCGCCCAGCCGCCTTCGGCTAGGGGCCGGGCCAGATGGTCCAGCACAAACTGGACTGCCACCGCCGCCGGCACTGGGGCATGACTCAGCGTTTGGCCGTAACGTGCTTGAAACCAGGCTGACCAGTAGGAGAGGGCGCCGCGGTAACTGCGCGCGGTATTGGGCGCGGTGCCTGCGGCAATAAACGCAGCCACCGCGTCCTGAGCACTCTGGGCCAATGCCTGCGGGTCTAACCGCGGTTCAGGCACCAGTGCCAATTGTTCTGTAATATTTAATACGTGCAACGTATTATAATCTCTATATAAAGGAAATAACGTCGGATAACATTTGATTATCATACCTAATTTAGAGAGAGGGCACAGTTATGGCAATTGGCGTACCTGAAACAGATGTTTTTGCCGCCGCTGATGCGGTATTGGCACGCGGCGAACGACCGACGGTAGAGCGCGTGCGCTTGGAGCTCGGTCGCGGCTCCCCAGCGCGGATCGGCGGGCTGCTCGATCAATGGTGGGCGCGACTGGCGGAGCGCTTGACCGGGCATACTCGGCTGCCTGAGCTACCGGCAGAAATATCGCAGGCTTTTCTGACCGTCTGGGAACAGGCGATTCAATTGGCCCGTGACGATGCTGAACGAACACTAGCTGCGCAGTGGAAGGTTCTGAACTCCGAGCGGGAACAGCTCGCGGCTGCTGAGGCCCGAGCCCTTCAGGATGCTATCCAGTCTCGACAGCAAGTAGCAGAGGCGTTGGCCGGTTTACAGGCTGCAGAGACGCGACTAGCAGATTTGGAATTGCTGTTAGTCCAGCGCCTTAACCAGATCGACGATCTGCGCCAACAGCGAGACGAGCTGGTTTATTTAAGGGATGAGGCTCAGCTGCGCACTCAGGTACTGGAGCAGCAATTACAGGATCAGGCGGTCAAGGCCGAAAAGGACCGCATTGGTTATGAAAATTACATCCGCGGAGTCGAGGATCGAGCCCATTGTGAGATTGATCGCGCCCGTGAAGAGGCTAAGAATACTGCCGTGCAACTAAAAGCAGCTAGTCGTCAGCTAGCCGACCTGCAAACACGTCTGGAGGCTGCACACACTGTACAAAACGGTGCGCAGCAAAAGGCCGCCGCAGAGCAAGCGCGTGCTGACACCTTAGCCCAGCAATTGGGCCAGTTTCTTGCGGTGCCCCCGATGAAGACCAAGGGGCGGAGGCGAGCCTCAGCGACTGCTAAACGAAGACCTTGAACGAGTTGAGCAGGGGAAATAGTGCGGTGAAAGCGCCGCATAAGGCGGCCTAGTTTAAGCGGGCGGGCTTTATCTTAACGCATCACACGCTGGATGATTTTAGGGTAAAATGAGCCTATTAATCAGTGGCTTGAACAAGATATTTTTATGCGAGAAGCGCTTGTAATTAACAGCTTCTGATAGAGGCGAGGCACTTTGGCGACACCCAGAGCAGGTAATCCGAGTCCTGCGGTCAATACAATATCTATTTACATCCATAATATTTTTCGTAAGTGTACGAAACACTCGCATTTCGTAAATCTCGCTGGAGGTCCTGAGGCGAGAACGCTTTGCTGCCTGCCAAAGCGCCCGTATCTCTAATTGAATTTAAGCAAGCTGACAGTAAAGCAGCGCATTCTGAGGAAGGTTCCCCCGCCTTACACATGTCTTGGTAAGCTTGCCTGAAAATCGGCTTCACAATGCCTCTTATCTGGCGATTCGTCAGCCCTGGGCGACCGCGAATTGTCTGAAGAAGAGGTGATGTCTCACCAGGTAATGGGAGCGGAGACAGTCCTCTCGATTTTCGGTAGCGTTTCAAATATGGAAGAAAATCTGGATTCACGAGAATTCGTGCGGTAGGTCTACGGGGGTGCTCTAGCTCAAGCCGCCATTCATCGTTACGCAGAACAAACTCACCCATAGTGTGGAGTGCACCCTCATCTGATGATAAATCAGTTGCCTTTAAGTACATAAAATATATAGCTGTAAGGATGAATAATGCTCTTTCGCCGGCAAGATCTTTGATTGCCAGTTTTTCCGCGGCACCAACCACATAATTCCACTGGTTTGATGTCAGGCTCCTAGCTACTAAACGGTAGGATCTTTGTATTCTTATGCCCTTCGACCTCACAGAGACAACAGGATTAACATTCCCCACACCTTTTGTATACAAAAAGCAATAAAACGAACTGCATATATTCAATAAAGTTCTCAACCCTCCGGCGGAAGGCTTATAAGAGGCGGCATCGAGACTCCCTGTTATCTCATCGCTCGGCCAATAAGCTCTTGCATAAAAAGGACGCCAGTAATCATTGAAGACCCAGGCTTCTTCCTTCTTTAGAAAACGACGTCGCACTGCATCACCAATCCAATCCGGAGGCGGGCTCAGATTGAAGGACAGAAAATCTTCGAAATCATCACGATCCAGATCAAAAATCGATTTGCCGCAGGAAATCCAGCTCCATAGCAGCAATCGCTCGACCAATCCTCTGTAACTAGCATATGTTCCTGGCGAAAGAGTATGTTGTGCTAAAAAGAATCGAGCCCATTCGAAATCGCGCTTAGCATTCAGACCAAGCGGAAATTCATTCAGGTATTGACATACCGAAGGTTGAAGTAAAAAGTAATCTTCCTGCTGTAGGACCATCGAACTTGCTTCGGCAAAGAGAGGGCGCGGTACGATGGTTTTCATAACCCTTTGCTCCAACATGGCAAATACTGCTCGGAAATTTTTAAGCTGAGCTAAAATGTAGTATGCGAAGCAAAGGTTTGCAAAATCTCAGTGCATTATCTTTTTTATCGCTTTTTATGCGCCATTTGGGTTGTGTATTTTCGCCAATTTAATGCGTCACCGATACGTTTTGATTGATGAGAGCAATTATTGAAATGGTTAAGGCTCTGTTTATGAACATTTCTTTTCACTGCGTTTTTTCCTCATCTTTAATAAGCTGTCACATGGAATCTTCAGTGCCAATATGGTTATATCCTATTTAACATAATATAGATTATACGTAGTGCTTTGCGTCAAGTAACGTTGCGGATGTCCGCACCAGATTACTGAATGCATATGATGCCCATACAAATAAAAAAGCCAAGACACACCGTTAGTGTGCCTTGGCCTTTCAATTGGTTCAGCCGGTGCAAGATGCCCGGCTGATTATTACGAAAGCCTAGGCCTTGTACTGATCGTTTTGCAGTTCAAAACGGTCCGACATCATGACCTTATGCCAGGCACTGACAAAGGTTTTGACGAAACGGTCTTGACCGCCAGGCCCCGCACCGAAGACTTCAGTTGCCGCGCGCAGTTGAAGATTGGAACCGAAAACCAGATCGCAACGGGTAGCCGTCCACTTTCGTTCACCCGTCTTGGAGTCCTTGCCCTCAAATGTTTGAGCCGCTTCATCAAGAGGTGACCATTCCGTGTAAACGTCCAGCAGATTGACAAAGAAGTCATTGCTGAGTGCGCCCGGACGACTTGTCAGAACACCGTGCCTGGACCCGTCATAATTTGTGCCCAGCACGCGCAGGCCGCCGATAAGCGCCGTCAGTTCAGGCGAGCTGAGATCCAACAAGTGGGCCCTGTCGATCAGCATGCGTTCAGGTTGAACATCATAATCGCCCTTCACATAATTGCGGAATCCGTCTGCATAGGGTTCGAGGAAGGAGATGTTGTGCGCGTCTGTCTGTTCCTGTGTCGCGTCCATACGTCCGGGCACAAAAGGCATATCAACATCAACTCCCGCATCGCTGGCCGCTTTTTCAACCGCGGCGCAGCCCGCCAGGACAATCAGGTCAGCCATGGAAACTTTTACATTACCGGATTGCTTGCCGTTGAAATCGCTTTGAATAGACTCGAGCGAAGTCAGCACCTTTTTCAATTCACTCGGACGGTTGACCTCCCAATTGACCATCGGCTCCAGACGAATTCTGGCGCCGTTGGCCCCGCCCCGCAGATCCGTCTTGCGATAGGTCGAGGCCGAGCCCCACGCTGCGCTGACAAGGGCCGAGACTTCATGACCAGAACCCAAAATATCTGCCTTCAAAGCTTTAATATCCGCGTCGCCAATCACTTCGTGATCAAGCGCCGGAACGGGATCCTGCCAAGTGAACTCTTCCTCTGGGACGTCCTTACCCAGCAACCTGTTTTTCGGACCCATATCGCGGTGGATCAACTTGTACCATGCTTTAGCGAAGGCATCGTCCAGCGCCGCGGGGTCGGCCATGAATTCTTCACAAACCGCGCGGTAGGCGTCATCGACGCGCAGGGCGATGTCACTGGTCATCATCATTGGAGGGTGACGTAATCCTTCGATGTGGGCATCCGGCACCATTTTATGAGTGGAAGGATCTTTAGGATGCCAGGCTTTCCCGCCTGCAACTGATTCATACTGCTCCCACTCATTATTAAACAGGGTTTGAAGATATTCATGATCCCAGCGGGTCGGGTTTGATGTCCAGGCGCCCTCGATCCCGTTGGTTGTTGTGTATTCGGCCTTGCCTGTACCGTTGCTGTTCAACCAGCCTAAGGCTTGATTTTCGATAGGCGCCCCACTCGGCTCCGGACCTAGATGTTCTTTGGGGGAGCCGCCATGACTCTTGCCGAAAGCGTGGCCCCCGATGATCAGTGCGGCGGTTTCGCGGTCATCCATGCCCATACGGCCAAAGGTGACACGAATTTCCTGCGCCGAGGCCGCGGGGTCCATATTACCGAAGGGACCTTCGGGATGGACATAGATCAGGGATTGGCGGGACGCCGCCAATGGATTTTCCAGGTCATACTCTTCTGTGCCGGGTTCCCCTACCCAACGCTTGTCCTGTGTCGCCATGACGGTTTCGGGACCCCAATAGGTCGCGTCATCCGCTTCAAATGCATCAATGCGGCCAAAGCCGAATCCCAGGGTTTTAAAGCCCATCTGTTCCAGGGCTAGATTTCCGGTCAGGATAATGAGATCGGCCCAAGATAGATTCTCACCATATTTAAGTTTGATCGGCTGGAGCAGGCGAATGGACTTATCGATATTGCCATTGTCTTCCCATGAATAGAGAGGGGCAAAGCGTTGCAGACCCTTCGCCGCACCGCCGCGACCGTCAAATACTCGATAGGATCCGGCGGAGTGCCACGCCATGCGGATCATCTGTGGTCCGTAATTACCATAATCTGCTGGCCAGAAATCCTGGGATGTTGTCAAAAACTCCATAATATCGGCTTTGACGGCGTCGACATCGAGCTTTGCAACGGCCGCAGGGTAATCAAAATCTTCGCCGAGCGGATTTGCCATCGGCGATTGGTTGTGAAGTAATTCAATCGGAAGTCGTCCCGGCCACCAGTCGGCATTCATGGGCGGTGTTCCAATCGCCCCGCCAATACGGTCACTTTCAATGGCCTTATATCCACCGGCAATTGGGCATTTCGATTGTTTTGTCATAGCGTTCTCACTTTTAGGACTAGAAAATACCGTAGCCTCAGAGACTCACTTTTACTAGCCCCATGCCTCCTCAAGTGTAAGTGAAGTTGTCGCCTGATCGGATTTACCCAAATCCAATTCCGGGGACGGTATGGGTCACGCAATGCCGAAATACCCACCGGTGAGTCGGCCCTGGTTTCGTAGACACCTCCAGGCCTTGTATGGACTGCCCCTGGTACGATATCCGGCGGTCATTCGGGGCATTTCTCAGACCTTCCAACGCAATCAGAGCGGCTGTTTAGTGGGACGAATGATCAATTCGTTAACATCCACATCCGCTGGCTGCTCAATGGCGAACGCCACCGCGCGGGCAATAGCATCCGGATCAATCGCCATGTTGTAGAGTTCATCCACATTCTTGGCGGTGTCTGTGTCACTGATGGTGCTGGGTAACTCCGTGGCTACAGCACCCGGGGAAATATTGGTGGACCGGATTTCACCGTTGCCTTCCTGACGCAGACCTTCCGATATGGCCTTGACTGCGTACTTGGTCGCCGAATAGACCGCAGAGGATGGAAAGACCTTGTGTCCGGCCACCGAGGATAGATTGATAACGTGTCCAGCGTGCTGTTTACGCATGGTCGGCAGTACCGCAGCAATGCCGTAAAGCACGCCTCTGATGTTGACGTCTATCATGGTGTCCCACTCGTCGACCTTGAGCTTGTCCAGCGGCGACAACGGCATCAGCCCGGCATTGTTCACCAGCACATCGATACGATCGTAGGCATCCAGGGTCGCCTGTGCCAGGGCTTGCATCTGTTCGCGGTCAGTCACGTCCGTAACCTTGTAGATGGCATCACCGCCCTGCTCGACAATGGCGTCGCGCAGCGCCACCAGGCGATCCTCGCGGCGGGCAGCGAGCACTACTTTGGCGCCGCTTTTAGCCAGGCGCCGTGCAGTTGCTTCGCCGAGACCGCTGCTAGCACCGGTTATAATTACGACCTTGCCATTGATCTCTGACATGGATTCTTCTCCTATAAATGGATTATTTGTTCAACTTGAAGCTGGACGCTGCGCCCTATGGCAGTTGTGAGGCGCTCAAGCGGACTGCATATCCTGCGCCTGGCCATCGTAGCGGCCTGTAGTGGCTGCCTCCGCAAGCACGTAAGCTACGTCCGCGCGTGATGCCTTGGCGGCTTTATCGACGCCCTCGCCCAATATCACCTTCTCGCTTCGGCCCTCATTGGTCAGTGCCACTGGGCGCACGATTGCATAAGTCAAACCGGAGCTTTTGAGGTGTTCGTCGGCCTCATGCTTGGCATTAAGGTAGTGGGCAATCTTGCCGGAGGGGTTGGTCTGGTCTGCCCCAATTGAGCTGAGCATTACGAAGCGTTTAACGCCTGACTCACGGGCCAGATCGACCAGGCGCTTTGCGCCGTCCCTATCCACTTTCTGAGTCATTTCAGGGCCGGTGGAAGAACCGGAGCCTGCGGCAAAGATCACAGCCTCCATGCCATCGCACACGCCCGCTTTCAAGTCAGTCAGATCACCCTGGCGCAACTCTGCGCCACTGGGTAACCCGCTGGTGTCAGAGCCGTCGCGCACTAGTGCCGTAGGTTTATGACCTTGATCAAGCAGATACTGGACCACCTGATGGCCGGTTTTGCCGGTCGCACCGGCGACAAGAACTGTCATGCTCATAAAGCGATCCTCACATGTCGAGTGAATACGCCCCAAAGTGACTAGTGGTTAAGGAGGCCGCGCTGGGGTGTATCAGTTGTGTGTCGCTACAACTGACTACCCACCCTCCCCTATAGTTCCTGGATTACGAGGTCAGGTCTGGCAGTCGGCTTGAACGGTTAAAAGACTATACTGGCTCCGGCTTCAATAACCGGGAACTGGTCTTCGGTCTCGTCGCCATCATAAGGTGATACAGAGCGACCGACCGGGTCATAACTCAATCACGCGCTACGACGGACGTATCAGCTTCGTGCCCGCTCGCACGGGCGGCTTGCAAGTCCAGGTAGAGATTTTCAGCTAGTCTGATCTCGTTACAGGGTATCCGGAGCCTTACTCATCGAATAAAGCGATTAATTTGCACTGTATTTTGATTTTTAACAGCAGTTAATCAGATGCATTATGAAATCGTAACTTATCCGCTCAAGGAGATATCAATGACTAAGGTACTTGTTCTATACCATTCAATGTACGGACATATCGAAACCATGGCCCAGGCCGTAGCCGAAGGTGCTCGCCGAGTTGACGGCGTAGAAGTAACCCTCAAGCACGTCCCAGAGACGATGGATCAGGCAGCTTTCAAGAACGCCGGGGGCAAGACTGATCTGACTGGTAACGTGGCATCCCCTTCTGAGTTGGCCGACTACGACGCCATCATTGTGGGCACTCCGACCCGCTTCGGGAATATGTCTGGCCAGATGCGCACCTTCTTTGATCAGACGGGTGGACTCTGGGCCAAGGGTGCGTTGTTCGGCAAGGTTGCCAGTGTTTTTACTTCCACGGGCACAGGCGGCGGCGAAGAGATGACTATTACATCGGTATGGACCACCCTTGCCCACCACGGCATGACCATAGTACCCATCGGTTATGGCGCGCAGGAATTGTTTGATATTTCCACGGTCAGCGGTGGCACACCCTACGGCGCATCAACTCTGGCGGGCGGCGACGGTTCACGGCAACCCGACGAACGTGAATTGAACATTGCGCGCTTTCAGGGCGAGCACGTGGCAAAAATAACGGCCAAGTTGAAAAGCTGAGGTCGTGATGAAAAAAGCCGGAAAGCATCTGCTTTCCGGCTTTTTCATGTGCTTGGCACAGGATACAGCTCGATGATACCGAGCCTGCAATACCGTATTTACTTGGTCAGTGCGCCCAAGGCACGCTCGTAGTTCGGCTCCTGGCCAATCTCCGGGACCAGCTCGCTGTAGAGAACCTGGTCGTTTTCATCGAGCACCACCACTGCCCGGGCAGTCAGACCTGCCAAAGGGCCGTTCTCTATCGCTACGCCGTAGTTGTGGACAAACTCGCTCCCGCGCATGGTCGACAGGTTGATTACGTTCTCCAGCCCTTCAGCACCGCAAAAACGTGACTGGGCGAAGGGCAAGTCAGCCGAAATACACAGGACCACAGTGTTTTCAACATCGTTGGCCTTGGCATTGAATGTACGTACAGAGGTAGCACAGGTAGGCGTGTCAACGCTGGGGAAGATATTGAGGATCTTGCGCTTGCCAGCCATGCTGGACAGCTCAACATCCGACAGGTCCTTGGCTACCAGGATGAATGCCGGGGCCTTGCCGCCTGCCTTGGGAAAATCGCCACCGACCTGAACAGGTTTACCGCCCATTGTAACGCTAGACATAAGAACTCCTTTGTACTTGTAGAAACCGTGCAGAACTTGCACGGCGAACGCTCCCCGGCATGCACCGGAGAGATCCTAGAAATCGATACGGTAGAAGAAATCCAGCGAACTGGCAAAGCCGCTTACCGCCTCAAGATACAGCCTGCGAGTCAGATCATAGCGTATAGCCAGCTGGTTCGCCTGATCGAAAACCCCGACACCATAGCGCAGGCTGAGCTTTTCCGTAATGTAGCCTGCTGCGACAACTTGTGTCGAAACTCCTGACCCCTCCGTTTCCAGCTGAAAATCTTCAATACCCAGTGTGTTGGCTAGGTTCTTGGCAAGCGGTGCGCCCCCTGCCATCCCCAAGGCCAGCGCCGCCTGACCAACCAGGTTGCTGTCGCCACCATCGGCCCCCAGCGGACGGCCGAGGATCAGGTAGGCCAAGGCCTGCTCCTGAGGCATGCCGGGCTCGGAGAAGACATCCGTCTGCGGAGCTTCGGCACGCCCGGTGAGGCGCAAGCCTGCGACCACATCGTCCACGCGCCTGATAGCTTCGATATTCAGGAACGGCTGGGAGATAGGCCCGGCAAACAGGATTTGCGCCCGGCGCAGACTGAGCCGCTGACCGTAACGACGGAAGCGCCCATCCAGAATATTCAAATCGCCGGTCGCATTCATATCCTCTTCAACCATGATACGGCCGCTTAAACGCCCGGTCAGGCCAAAGGCAGAAAAGCGCAACTGATCACCAATAACCAGTTGTACCCGGGCGTCAATATCCAGCGGTGACCCCTCTTCCTCAAGCTCCTCACCAACGATAACCACGTCTGGCGATTGCCTGACAGCCTGCTCTGGCAACTCTCTGACTGTAATATCCCCCTCAGGCACCGCGATCTGCCCTCTGACCCGCAACTGGTTGTTGGCCAATGTGACTTGCAGGTCAGGACTGACACGCAGATCCGCGTAGGGTTGGACAATCACCGGCAATCGACTGCCCACAAGGGCCAGATCAAGATCAAGTTCCGGTGCCCAGGTAATGGAGCCGGTGAGACTTCCCTCACCCTCCTCGCCGCCGGTCCACTGGCCGTCCACTACGGCTCGCTGCCCGTTGATATCGATATCGACTTCAAGCTCCTCCAGGCTCACAGGCAGTTCGGGGCCGCTGATATGTCCCTCTGCCAGCTGGAGCCTTCCGACTACTTCTGGCTGACGCAAGGATCCAGCAAGCCTGCCAGTGCCGCTCAGCTCACCACGAAGGGTATCTATCTGGGGCAGGAACGGTCTGAGAATATTCAGTTTCAGACCCTCGATATCATACTGTCCGGAGAGAATCTGCTCGCCTGCCGGATCATCAATATCCGCCTGGATATCCAATGAGCCAAAGCCCTCGCTGACCAGCTGTATTCGGCTACGCGCGGTACCCGACTGCATCTGGGTATTGATGTCCAGTAGGTCATAGGGGAAGGCCAGCGTTTGTTCAGCTTCGGTAATAGCCACCATGCCGTCGACGCTGCGCACGCTCAAATCAATAACGGGCTCTCCGCCAACGGCCTGCTGAAGTTCAAGATCGGCATTCAGGTCTGCGTTCCACGCAAAACCTTCGGGAAGCAGATCCTCAAGCGACGAGAGCGAAAAGTCGGTCAATGCGATATCGAGCTTCCGATCAGGCAGTAGTCGCTGCTCCCCATTGAAACAGAGCCGCGATCCATCGTGCTGCCAACAGTGTGCAGCAAGACGCAGCTGAGCGGGGTCGAGCCGATATGTCAGCCTGGCCGCGTCGGCAAGCTTCCAATTCAGGGCGCCGTATCCAATCTGGGCACTATTGAGCAGCCCTTGCCAGCGAACCTCATTGAGTGCGCCCTGCATTTTGGCGTTGATTTCGGCAACACCCTCTGCCAACTGGACTGTCAGTCGATGATCTGCTCGGTTCCCCCGCAAGGTCAGATCCAGATCCCCAACGCCCGTCTCGCCGCTGCGAATCTGTCGAGCGCTCAATGTGAGGTTGCCTGGCGTCTGCTCCGAGAGAGTCACTGTGCCCTTCAATGATAGGCCGGCGATACTGGATTCCCCATAGGCAAGTCTTTCACCGCGCAGATCAGCGTCAATCACTGGCGCGGTCTGCGGCCCACTGGTGTTGATAGCACCAGTGAGAGCCCCACCAAGACCAGGCCAGAGGCTTGCAAGCTCAGGCATCCGCACATCCAATCGGGCATCGATGTCGTTGCTGACTCGCCCGCTCCCGGTAATGCTGTTCTGGCCCTGGCGCAGGAGCAGATCCTCGAGGACCCAGGACTCATCACTCTTGTTCACCGAGCCTGCCAGCTCAAGCGGTCGGGAGCGCAGCGTCCCGTCCAGGGCCCATTCGGCGTCGAGTTCAAGTTGCTCGTTTACCAGACTGCCGGTAGATGTGACAGTCCCGTTGAGATCGCCTGGAAGATCCTTCACGAATGCACCGGGGTCGATACCTTCGAGGAGCATACGGGCGTCCCAAACAAGACCATTGGCCAACTCCAGGGTGGCGCTTCCCGTCGCCGAACCAGCCTCGGTGACCATCTCGACCGAGGTCACACGAACCTGGTCGGGGTTGCCCGAAACGTCCATGTTCAGATCAACGTTCTGTCCAGCCACACCGGCAAGTTGCGCCTGCAGGTTGGCCTGTCCCTGCATGTCGCGCATGCTGGCGATCAGCGAGAGCTGCTGCAGTTCAATCTCCCCGATATCCTGAGGATATAACCACTGCCATGGAAACTGATCCAGATTAAGCTCGGCCTGCGCAGCAAGTTCATCATCCCAGCTTGCGTTGCCATTTAGATCCACACGACGTGATGGCTGCTCGATCACTGAAAGCGATAAGATCAGATCATCCAGTGCATTCATGCTGACGACGGTAGCCAGATCCAGTTCTATATCTCCGCCCTCGCCTGGCAGCATGGCGCCACCATTAATACGATAGCCGTCCTGCAGGTTGCCCTCGGCGTTGAGGGACGACTGACTTATGACGAGCTCTCTGGGTAGCTCCACAGGTACCACAAAACGGTTACCCTGCCACTCCAGCGTGGCGGGTATCTGTGGATCAAGCACTTGCGCCTGTGCACTCAATCGGCCATCCACAAAACCCTGGCTGGTAGCGACGATTGTCAAGTCATCAACTTGTCCACCCAGACGCAGATCAAGGGACCAGGGCTGACTATCAACTTGAGGCAGGTTGATCAATGCATGAATTTTCAGCGGCCATCCATTGACCATCCGAACGTCTCCGTCCATTTGCCAATCAAGGTCCGGGCCGGTGCCGATAAAGCGATGAATAACCAGTTCAGAGTCGCGAAGATGCGCTGCCATCTCGACGTCGGTGAGCAAGGGCTCCTCTGAGTTGAACATCAAGCTACCTATACGTACCTGATCGAGCTGAATGCCAACCGGTAGCCTGATATCCGGCAGGACAACCTGGGTGCGCTCGGTTGGCTCCTGGTCCGTTGGCTGCGTCGTTACCTGAATGCTGTCCACGTTCAGTTCATCAATACAAAAACGCGCGCCAAAAAGACATTCGGGCGACCAGGCAAACCGGATATCTTCAACAACGACCTCAATACCTTCATCGCGCCAGACTATTCGATCAAAATCCCATCCCCGCCATAAATGCCCTTCCTCAAGCCCCAGTTCCAGCCGGGGCTCGAATCCCTGTATGCGGTCGAACAGCCAGCTGTTGACTGTCTCGCTGAGGAGTAACAGAGCAAGTAGCAAAGGAATCAGAAGCAGTACCAGCAGGCCTCTCACCAACACTTTGAGGACAAACAGCATCATAGTTCCGGTCCCATGGAAAAGTGGATACGGAAACCTTCGTCCGAGTCGCTGATGGATTGAGCGAGATCCACACGGATGGGACCCACCGGAGAAACCCAGCGAATACCAAAACCGACACTGGTTTTGCGGGCTGCAGACAGGGAGTCCATGGCGTTACCATGATCCACGAAGGTAGCTGCGCGCCATTTGGGAATAAACTCGTATTGATACTCGAGACTGCTATCAAGCAGGTAGCGACCCCCCACCCGCTCGCCGGAAGCATCTGTCGGCGACAGGGTTCGATAGTCATAGCCGCGTACCGACTGATCACCACCAGCGAAAAAACGTAACGAGGGGGGAATCTTTTCGAAGTCATTGGTGTATACCGCACCTACTCCGACCCGAGCCAGAAATCGGTGATTGTTCTGGACCGTATAAAGGCCTTTGGCAGTCGTAAAGACACGAGCAAAGTCTACGTCCGAGACGATACCCTCCTTTGCCCCCTGCAGATCCAGCATCAGACTGTAGCCTCGGCTGGGGTCAATCCCGCCGACGCTTTTGGTGCGCTGAAAGGAGACTCCTGGGATAAGCAGTGTGCTCTGGCCGGAATCGTTGCCCAGGCTGAACCTTTCATGCTCCAGACGCAGCCCGGCTACCCTTTCCCAGCCACTATCCAGGAGCTTTTCATGCTGGGCACCAACGGTGAAACTCTGGCTTTCGATATCGTCGATATCTTCATTCTGCCATCCGCCAAAAAAGCGAATCGAGTTGGTCTGGGGCGGGGTCAGCGGAACCTGATAAAAGCCTGTTATCTTCTGCCTTGGCAGTGAAAGCTCGAGTTCCGCCCCGCGCTTGTGGCCCCAGGCGTTGACCCAGTGCTCAGTCCAGCTTACGCGCCCACGTGCACCCACATCAGTGGAATAGCCTGCGCCGAATCCCAGCGAGTTGGGCTTGCGTTCAGCGACCTGGACCTCAACCGGAATCTCGCCCTCCTCAGCCCGCGAGGCTGGAGCTGACACAAGGACACTCTCGAAATAGCCGCTGGCCAATAGATCCCGATTCAGCTTCGCAAGCAGATCTGCATCGTAGGGAGCTCCGGTCTGGAAGCTGACCATGCGCTGCAGCAGGTTCTCATTGAAAGGTGTTTCAGAAAAGACAACATCACCCAAACGGAATCGCTGACCGGTCTGATAAACCAGTGTGATATCCGCCATGTTCTTTTCGATGTCGACCAGCATCCGCTGTTGACTGAATTTGCCGGAAAAGTATCCATATCGTAGCGCCTGATTGGCCATGTAACTCTTGATAGCTTCGTAATGACCATGGTGCAGCACATCACCTGGCTGCAGCTGCCCTCTCTGCGCCTCTTGCAGATCGAAGGGCTCGGTTCCCATACCGGGACCCTCAATGCGAATATCGACGTTGTTGAGTCTTACCGGCTCGCCCAACTTCACATCCAGCACCAGGACCGGTTCCGACCGGCTACCTGTGATGCGATGGCTGATATCAGTTTGATAATACCCCAACGCCTGTGCGGCATCGGTCGCCTGATCCTTGCTATGCCCGGCTAGCCGCTCCATATCGCGCCGGGAAGACGCGTCGACGTCACCAACAAAAGCTTCAATATTGTCTCGCACCTGCTTATTTTCAGGCTCGACATTCACTTCAAGTTCGGCTCGTACTGTCATGGATAAAAAGGTCAGGATAATCAGCAGTAACGAACGAACCATGTAGTTTTTCCAGCGACAAATAAGCCAAAAGTGATGCTAACATGCCGGACAGACGTGGCTGGCAAGAGATACATCTTCTTACAGACCGGCACCCGGTCCAACTTGAACAGGATGAGCAATGAAATTCGTTTCCTTCAATATCAACGGGCTGAGAGCCAGACCTCATCAACTGAAGGAAATCGTCGAAAGGCATGCGCCCGATGTGATCGGTTTACAGGAGACCAAGGTTGACGATTCGATGTTTCCCCTCGATGACGTGGCCGCCCTCGGCTATCACGTGCATTTTCATGGTCAGAAAGGCCATTACGGTGTCGCACTTCTGACCAGAGAGAAACCTGACTGGGTGCGCAAGGGTTTCCCGGGCGACGGCGAGGACGCGCAAAAACGCATGATAAGCGCCGCCATAACCGGAAAGAATGGCGAACAAACGGTCGTCTTCAATGGTTATTTCCCTCAAGGTGAGAGCCGTGATCACCCGATAAAGTTCCCTGCCAAAACCCGTTTCTATGCCGACCTGCAGTCTCATCTGGAGCAGCAATTCACCCCCGATCAACGCCTGGTAGTGATGGGCGATGTGAATATTTCCTCTGAAGATATCGATATTGGCATTGGTGCGGATAACGCCAAACGTTGGCTGCGCACGGGTAAATGCAGTTTTCTGCCAGAAGAGCGTGAGTGGATGAAAAGCCTCAAGGACTGGGGACTGATCGATACATTTCGCCAGTTGTACCCCGACGTAGATGATCGCTTCAGCTGGTTCGATTACCGAAGCCGGGGTTTCGAGGCCGACCCTAAGCGCGGACTGCGCATAGATCTGATCATGGCAAGCAAGGGCCTGATCGACAGTTGCATGGACGCAGGTGTCGACTACGATATCAGGGGCATGGAAAAACCTTCAGATCATGCTCCGATCTGGGCCACTTTCAAGGACTGATTACCCACCAGAAATGCAAAGGCCCCGCCGAAGCGGGGCCTTTTTTTGCCTGGATAAAAACGTCAGGTCCAGATCTGGCAGCCAGATTTGGAACTCAGGCCATTTCCTCCTCGAGCACATCCAACACCAACTCATCATCTCTACAGCTGATGTTTACCGTACCACCATGATCAGCCAATTCGCCAAACAGAATCGCTTCGGCCAAGGGCCGTTTGATCTTGTCCTGTATCAGGCGTGCCATGGGGCGCGCACCCATCAGCGGATCATAGCCATGCTCAGCCAGCCAATCCCGAGCTCTTTCGTCCACATCGAGCAGTACATGCTTATCTTCTAGCTGGGCTTGCAGCTCGGTGAGGAACTTGTCGACCACGAACTTGATACTGTCATGGCTGAGACGGCCAAACTGGATAATGGTATCCAGACGATTGCGGAACTCCGGAGTGAAGGTCTTCTTGATCACTTCGGAAGCGTCTGTAGTGTGATCCTGCCTGGTGAAACCGATCGATGCACGTGCCATGGATTCAGCACCCGCATTGGTGGTCAGTACAATGATGACATTGCGGAAATCCGCCTTGCGACCATTATTGTCCGTCAATGTACCGTGATCCATGACCTGCAGCAGCAAGTTGAACACTTCGGGGTGAGCCTTCTCGATCTCGTCCAGTAGCAGAACACAGTGCGGATTCTTGGTGACGGCCTCTGTCAACAAACCGCCCTGGTCAAATCCAACGTAACCAGGGGGCGCACCTATGAGACGCGATACCGTGTGCCGCTCCATGTACTCAGACATATCAAAGCGCAGTAACTCGACACCCAGGCTTTTAGCCAGTTGCCGTGTGACCTCGGTCTTGCCCACACCTGTGGGACCCGAGAACAGGAACGACCCGACCGGCTTGTCCGCCGACTTGAGTCCAGCCCGCGACAACTTGATGGCCGAAGCCAGTGAATCTATGGCTTCGTCCTGGCCGAAAACCACCAGCTTTAGGTCGCGCTCCAGATTCTTGAGCAGTTCCTTGTCGCTGGACGACACGTGCTTGGGAGGAATACGCGCGATCTTGGCGACAATGGCCTCAACCTCTGCGACGTCGATCACAGCCGGACGCTCGGACACCGGCTTGAGCCGCTGATAGGCGCCCGCCTCGTCAATCACGTCTATAGCCTTGTCAGGCATATGCCTGTCGTTAATATAGCGTGAAGCAAGTTCTGCAGCTGATCTGAGGGCTTCGTCGGTATAACCGATACCATGATGGTCCTCGAAGCGACTCTTCAGCCCCTTGAGAATCTGAATGGTATCTTCAACCGACGGCTCTATCACATCGACTTTCTGGAAGCGCCGTGCCAACGCGCGATCCTTCTCGAAAATACCGCGGAATTCCTGATAGGTCGTAGATCCGATACAACGCATCTCGCCGGATGTCAGGAGCGGCTTGAGCAGATTGGATGCATCCATCACACCACCCGAAGCTGCACCAGCACCGATTATGGTATGAATTTCATCAATAAAAAGAATAGCTTGCGGACGCTTCTTAAGAGCCTTAAGAAGTGCCTTGAAGCGCTTCTCAAAGTCCCCACGGTATTTTGTTCCCGCTAGCAGGGCGCCCAGATCCAGCGAGTAGACTACAGCCTCGGAGAGAATCTCAGGCACTTCGCCATCGACGATACGCTTGGCGAGACCTTCAGCAATAGCGGTCTTGCCCACTCCAGCCTCACCTACCAAGAGCGGATTGTTTTTTCGACGACGCACCAGAATCTGGGCGACACGCTCAACTTCGTGAGAACGCCCAACCAGCGGATCGATACGGCCGAGACGCGCCTGCTCATTGAGATTGGAGGCGTAAGCATCCAGCGGATTGGTGTTGCCTACAGCTTCACCTGACTCTTCATCAATATTGTCGCTGTCCGGCGGTGTCTGGTCCGCTTCCCCGCCCACCTTGGAAATACCATGGGAGATGAAGTTGACGATATCGATCCGGGCAATCTGTTGCTGCTTGAGGAAAAACACCGCCTGGCTTTCCTGTTCGCTGAAGATGGCGACCAGCACATTTGCACCACTCACCTCCCCCTTTCCGGAACTCTGCACATGAAATACGGCCCGTTGCAGAACACGTTGAAAGCCCAACGTAGGCTGAGTTTCGCGCTCATGGTCCTGCTTGGGGATAAGCGGCGTAGTGGAGTCGATGAACTCGACCAGCTCCCGGCGCAAGCGCTCTATATCCGCACCACAGGCTCGTAGCACATCAATGGCGGCGTGATTATCCAGTAAAGCGAGCAGCAGGTGCTCCACGGTCATGAATTCATGCCGTTTGTTGCGCGCTTCCTTGAACGCCAGATTAAGGGTGATCTCGAGATCTCTATTGAGCATGGTGCCACCTCATCATGCGGCCTTAGCCGCTTTGTTACGCTTCCCGTTCAATCTGACATATCAACGGGTGCTGGCATTCCCTGGCATATTCATTGACCTGAGCGGCCTTGGTCTCCGCTATGTCTCGGGTAAAGATCCCGCAGACCGCTCTTCCCTCAGTATGGACCCTCAACATGATCTGTGTAGCGGCCTCCCTGTTCAGAGAGAAAAACGTTTCAAGTACTTCTACTACAAAATCCATCGGGGTGTAGTCATCATTCATCATGACGACCTGATAACGTGACGGCGGCTTGAGTTCCGGCTTGCTGGTCTCTACCGCCAGACCGGAGTCATCCTCGTGCTCTGGATCGTCCGGTCTCTGGTTCAAGGTTAGCTGAAAATTGGTCATTGCAAACATGAGAAACATCGCTGATTACAGGCTATTGGATAAAAGCCCGGTGACAAACTGTGAGCTGGTACTCAGCTTGCCAGAGGCTGACTTGACTTACTTTGATTCAGTGTTAAAAAGTGTAAACGAGCATTGCCTGGCGGTCATCTGTTACAAGCACATCGTCATGCAACTCGATACCGCGAATACAACAACCCCAATCTGGGGCAGCACGAGGGATGTGGCATGCAATACGGCAAGGTTAAATGGTTCAATAACGCCAAGGGGTTTGGCTTCATTATAGCCGAAGGCCGAGATGAAGACCTCTTTGCTCATTACTCAGCAATTCAGATGGACGGCTACCGTACCCTCAAGGCGGGGCAGCCCGTTCGCTTCGAGATCATACAAGGGCCCAAGGGCCTGCACGCGGTGAACATTCAGTCCCATGAAACGGCTGAGCCCGCTACTCGCCTGCAAACAGAAGACACCGCAGAAGAAGCACACGCCACGCAGCATTGATTTCCTGCGTAGCATAAAGCGGAAACAACAAGGCCGGCATTAGCCGGCCTTGTCATTATTGCCCTGCCTGAGCGTTTCAGCCCATGCTGACAATCATATCATCGCCAAACTCGGAGCAAGAACGCAGGGTAGCGCCGTCCATCAAACGCTCAAAGTCGTATGTCACTGTCTTGTTGGCGATAGCGCCTTCGGTGCCTTTGATGATCAGGTCTGCAGCCTCGATCCAGCCCATATGACGCAACATCATTTCAGCTGAAAGGATCAATGAACCCGGGTTTACCTTGTCCTGGCCCGCATACTTGGGGGCTGTACCGTGGGTAGCTTCAAACATGGCTACGGTATCAGACAGGTTTGCACCCGGAGCGATACCAATACCACCTACCTCGGCTGCAAGCGCGTCGGAAAGGTAATCGCCGTTCAGGTTCAGGGTGGCGATCACATCATAGTCGGCTGGGCGCAGCAGAATCTGCTGAAGCATCGCATCGGCAATGACGTCCTTGACTACGATATTGCGGCCTGTCTTGGGATTCTTGAACTGCATCCAGGGACCACCGTCCAGCAGTTCGGCGCCGAACTCATCGCGTGCTACCTCATAGCCCCATTCCTTGAAGGCACCTTCGGTGAACTTCATGATGTTGCCCTTGTGGACAATTGTCACTGACTTGCGGTCATTGTCGACGGCGTACTGAAGCGCTTTCTGAACCAGACGCTTGGTGCCTTCCTCGGAGACCGGCTTGACACCAATGCCGCACATGTCGCTGAAGCGGATCTTGGTGACGCCCATTTCTTCCTGGAGGAACTTGATGACTTTCTTGGCTTCGGGAGTGCCGGCCTTGAATTCCACGCCTGCATAGATGTCTTCGGAGTTCTCACGGAAGATCACCATGTCAACGTCACCCGGCTTCTTAACGGGGCTTGGTACGCCGGTAAACCAGCGAACCGGGCGCTGACATACGTAAAGATCAAGCTGCTGACGCAGAGCAACGTTCAGTGAGCGGATGCCGCCACCGACCGGCGTGGTCAGGGGGCCTTTGATGGAAACAACAAAGTCCTTGACCGCGTGCAGGGTTTCTTCTGGCAGCCAGGTATCCTGGTCATACACTTGAGTAGCTTTTTCACCAGCGTAAACTTCCATCCAGGAAATCTTGCGCTTGCCGCCATAAGCTTTCTCAACTGCAGCGTCAACTACCTTCATCATTACTGGTGAAATATCGACGCCAATCCCGTCTCCTTCGATGTAAGGAATGACTGGATTGTTTGGCACGTTGAGGGACTGGTCGGCGTTTACGGAAATTTTGTCGCCGCTAGCCGGCACCTGGATCTTTTGGTATCCCATTATTGACTCCGTTAAGTTGTCGTTGTCACACGTGGACCCGCAGGGTAAAACGGGACCACAAAATACGGTGTTATTGGTGGCGCATATTGTTGTAGTTTTCCTACAAAAAGTCACGCTTTTTTCAATTGGAAGCTTGGTATTCCAAAGCAGCAATACGCCCTGAAGCCCCGTACGATGTCTTAAAAACCAGGTAGGGCGAAATATGTAGTATCACTACATTTCCACTACCGGAGCGTTCTCAAGCATCCTAGCCTTTTTTACCATCAAATCCAGTCGTGTCATACCATTGGACGGGACGGTGGTTCACCCTCACAGTGGATATAGGCTAACCTATGCACCCTGCTCAGGAGCCTTTCATGCGTTTCATACCCCACGTCACAGTTGCCACCGTAATCGAGAAGCACGGTCGATTCCTGATGGTTGAGGAGCACCGTGATGGGCGGCTAGTTTTAAACCAGCCTGCCGGTCATCTGGAAGAAGACGAAAGTCTTATTAATGCTGCCAGACGTGAGGTTCTCGAGGAAACCCGCTGTTCTGCAGAAATCACCGGTGTGGTGGGTATCTATCTGTTCAAGGCAGCCAACGGGACTTACTACCAGCGTAGCTGCTTTGCGGGCCAGTTTTTACAAGAACATCCGGAAATGGAATTGGACGAGGGAATTGTTCGCGCGCTCTGGATGACTCTGGATGAAATTCTTGCGCGCAGCGCCGACCTGCGCAGCCCTCTCGTATTGGACTGTATAGTTGACTACCTGACCAAGCCCCACCATTCACTGGACCTGTTTCGCTAAGATGACTAACTATTCCACCAAACCCCCTGCCCAGACCCGCGTGATTGTTGGAATGTCTGGAGGTGTTGATTCATCCGTTTCGGCTGCCCTGCTTCTTGAGCAGGGTTATCAGGTCGAAGGTCTGTTCATGAAAAACTGGGACGAGGACGATGGTACCGAGTACTGCACTGCCCGCCAGGATCTGGATGACGCCCAGGCCGTGAGTGACCGCTTGGGCATCAAGTTACATACGGCTAATTTTGCCGCAGAGTACTGGGATAACGTATTCGAACATTTCCTTGAAGAGTACAAGGCTGGGCGGACACCCAACCCCGACATTCTTTGCAACCGGGAGATCAAGTTCAAAGCGTTTCTCGATTATGCCCTGATGCTTGGCGCAGACCTGATCGCGACCGGACACTATGTGCGCCGTGACGAGCTGGATGGCCAGACCGTTCTGTTACGTGGCCTGGACAATAACAAGGATCAGAGTTATTTCCTGCACGCAGTCGGCGCAGAACAGATTGCGCGGACGCTGTTTCCGGTGGGCGAACTTGAGAAACCGGAGGTACGGCGCATCGCGGAAAAGTACGAGCTGGCCACCGCGCGCAAGAAGGATTCCACCGGCATCTGCTTTATCGGTGAGCGACGGTTCAGCGATTTTCTCAAGCAGTATCTCCCCGCCCAGCCAGGCGAAATCGAAACGACCGAGGGTAAAGTCATCGGCCGTCACCATGGCCTGATGTACCACACCATTGGGCAGCGGCAAGGTTTGGGTATTGGCGGGCTGCAAGGTGCTGGCGATGATCCCTGGTATGTTCTGGACAAGGATCTGCAGCGCAACGTACTGATTGTCGGCCAGGGCAACGAGCATCCCTGGCTGTTCTCCAGCGCACTGGGTTGCTCAACCATCTACTGGGTCAACGCCGTAGATGTCTCCTCGCCGCTACGTCTGACTGCCAAAGTTCGCTATCGACAACCCGACCAGGATTGCATCCTCGAGCAGACTGCAGACGGGTATCTGATACGCTTTGATACCCCTCAGCGCGCGGTTACGCCTGGACAATCTGTCGTGCTTTACCAGGGTGAAGTCTGCCTGGGCGGTGGCGTTATCGAAAGCGCCGTTCCCGCATTTGATAAGGACGTAGCATGACTGATGCAGAAGAACAGGTAATAGCCCTTGGAGCGATCTTTGAAGCCGCTATTCAGGTCGATAAACTGGCGCGTACGGGCCAGGTCAGCGAAGGACCGGTCACCTGCCTCCTGGGCAGCATTCTCGAGCGTTCTCCTGACGACGTGATGACAATTTACGGCGGATCGCATCACGATATCCGCCGCGGCCTCCAGGCCTTGCAGGCCATGCTTGAACGCGACACCGCTTCCCTGCAACGGGACGCCTTGCGCTACAGCATGAATCTGCTGACGCTGGAGCGGCAGCTAAGCAAGCGCGACGACATGCTCAGCGTGCTCGGTCAACGACTTGAGCAAGCTACCTCACAGGTTGAACATTTCGGCATCATGCACGACAACGTGGCGGCCTCGCTCGGGAGCATTTACCAGGACACTCTCAGCACACTTCGGCTACGTATTCAGGTGCACGGTGATATGCGCTACCTGCAGCAACCAGACATTGCCAATCGGATTCGGGCGCTGCTGCTGGCGGGCATTCGTTCTGCGAGGCTCTGGCGGCAACTCGGCGGGCATCGCTGGCAGTTGCTTTTCGCTCGCAAAAAGCTGCTGGAAGCTACCCAGTCGGTGCTCAATGGTTGAGCTGGTTAGGCTTGACCATCCACGTAAAGGTGCCTTGTTTCTTGCCTGTTCGGCGCTCCTCTTCGCGGTAATGGGCATTTTGATCCGCGAAGTGTCCGCCACCGTGAATAATGAGAACGTTGTATTTTTTCGCAACCTGCTCGGCGTGGTGTTCTTTCTTCCAATGATTCTGACCAAGGGCTTTGGGCCGTTTCGCACAGCCCATCTTGGCAGGCATTTTCTGCGTACCTTTTTTGGCCTGGGCGCCATGTACTGCTTCTTCTACGCCATCGCTCACTTGCCACTGGCAGATGCGATGCTATTTACCTATGCAGCCCCGGTGTTCACTCCGCTTCTGGCCTGGTGGTGGCTACGGGAATCACTGACATTACGCATGATCTTCATGGTCCTGCTGGGCTTTGCCGGGGTATTGCTGGTCGCCAAACCCTCTGGAGCCATGTTCGACCCCAATGCCCTGGCTGGAGTTGGAGCCAGCTTGCTCGCGGCGTGCGCTTTTGTGTCGATCCGCGCCATGAGCAATACGGAGCCGGCTACCAGGATCGTGTTTTATTTCGCTCTATTTTCCTCGTTGCTGTCGGCCATTCCCTTGCTTTGGGCCTGGCAACCACTGGATACCAGACAGCTGGGCATGCTGGTCGCCATTGGTCTGGTCGCCACTGTCAGTCAGTTGTTGATGTCACGAGCCTATAGTCTGGCGCCCCCCGGAAAGATCGGCCCCCTGAGCTATCTGGCAATCGTCTTTTCCGGCATCTTTGCCTGGTTTATCTGGGGTGAAATGCCCGGCCTGTCTTCCTGGATTGGCGCAGGACTGATATTTGCGTCCACCATGATCAGCATCTTCCTGCCCGGTACCCGGGCCAAAGCTGCCTGATCTGGTGTATGATCTGGCGTTTTTCCGCCCTATCTTTTTCCGCCCTATCTTTTGACGAGAAAAACTATGCAACTCTCCTCCCTGACCGCCGTATCCCCGGTTGATGGCCGCTACGGCAGCAAGACCTCCAGCCTGCGTACCATTTTCAGTGAATATGGCCTGATCCGTTTTCGCGTTCAGGTCGAGGTGAGATGGCTGCAATGTCTGGCGGCACATCCGCAGATCCCTGAAATCGGTCCTTTTTCCGATGAAGCAAACGCTCTGCTGAATCGTCTGGTCGATGATTTTCAGCTTGAGCACGCCGAGCGCATCAAGGAAATAGAGCGCACAACTAATCACGATGTAAAAGCTGTTGAGTATCTGCTCAAAGAACAGGTAGAGAGCCTGCCAGAGCTCAAGGCAGTGAATGAATTCATCCACTTTGCCTGCACCTCCGAGGACATCAATAATCTGTCCCACGCGCTCATGCTGCGCGCCGGCCGTGATGACGTGATGCTGCCACTGATGCAACGTATCGCTGATGAAATTCGCTCCCTCGCGGTAACGCACGCAGACGTACCCCTGCTGTCGCGTACCCACGGCCAACCGGCCTCCCCCACAACGATGGGCAAGGAGCTGGCGAACGTGGTTTATCGTCTTGAGCGTCAGATTCAGCAGATCGCAGCTGTACCCTTGCTGGGCAAGATCAACGGCGCAGTAGGCAACTACAACGCTCACCTGTCGGCTTACCCGGAGATAGACTGGGAAGCCAATGCGCAGAACTTTGTGGAAAAAACCTTGGGGCTGGATTTCAATCCCTACACCACTCAGATCGAGCCGCATGATTACATCGCCGAACTCTATGATGCGACCGCACGGTTCAACACCATTCTGATCGATTTTGACCGTGATATCTGGGGCTATATTTCCCTGGGATATTTCAAACAGAAGACTATCGCTGGCGAGATCGGCTCTTCGACCATGCCGCACAAGGTCAATCCAATCGATTTCGAGAACTCCGAAGGTAACCTGGGTATCGCCAACGCGATACTCCAGCACTTGGCCAGCAAGCTGCCGATTTCGCGTTGGCAGCGTGACCTGACCGACTCTACCGTACTGCGTAACCTGGGCGTCGGTTTTGCGCACAGCCTGATTGCCTATGAATCAACTCTCAAGGGAATCAGTAAGTTGGAGCTCAATGCTCAACGTATTGCTGATGATCTAGGCAATACCTGGGAAGTTCTGGCCGAGCCGATCCAGACGGTCATGCGCCGTTATGCGGTGCCGGACGCCTACGAAAAGCTTAAGGAGTTGACCCGTGGCAAAGGCATTACGCCACAGGCGTTGCTTGAATTTGTCGACACATTGGAAATTCCGGAGCAGGCCAAGACTGATCTGAAAGCCCTTACCCCGGCTAACTACATCGGCAGCGCCGTCGCTCAGGCAAAACGGATCTGACGGCTTCAATCACTTTATAAGGTCTGCCCCATGTCTCTGCCACATCCTTCCGTCCTGCTGGGCGGTATCAGCCCGGACATTTTTCTGCGCGACTACTGGCAGAAAAAGCCCTTGCTCATTCGTCAGGCATTCCCTGCGTTGGAGAATCCGCTTTCGCCCGATGAACTGGCAGGACTGGCACTGGAGGATGAAGTCGAGTCCAGGATCGTGCTGACACAAGGCGCAACGCCCTGGGAACTGCGCCGCGGTCCGTTTACAGAAGAGGATTTCAAGACCCTTCCAGAGCAGGACTGGACCTTGCTGGTGCAAGCTGTGGATCAGTTCGTGCCGGATGTTGCCGAGCTGATGAAAGCTTTCAGTTTTCTTCCATCATGGCGTCTCGACGACGTCATGATCAGCTATGCAACACCGGGCGGCAGCGTTGGCCCCCATTACGACAACTATGATGTTTTTCTGCTGCAAAGCCATGGTCGCCGCAGGTGGAAAATCGGGCAGCACTGTGATGATCAGAGCCCATTACTCGATCATCCCGATCTACGTATTTTGAGTCATTTCGAGGAACAGCAGGAGTGGGTGCTGGAACCCGGCGACATGCTCTATATACCGCCTGGTATTGCCCACCATGGCATTGCCGAAGACGAATGCATGACCTGCTCAATCGGCTTTCGAGCGCCAAGCCATCAGGATATCCTGCTGCATTACACTGACTTCCTGAGTCAGTATCTGGCTGACAGCCAGCGCTACGGTGATCCGGATGCCAAACCAGTCGCTCATCCCGCCGCGATAGATGATCAAAGTATCGAACGACTTCAGCATATTATGCTCGAACTGGTGAACGACAAGGCCGCTTTGGCTACCTGGTTCGGCCGACACATGACTGAGCCTCGCTACCCTGAACTGATCCAGCCACAGGAGCTGCCAGCGGGTACTCTGCTGGAGGAGCTCCAGAATGGTTATGGGCTGATGCGTAATCCCAGTACCCGACTGGCCTACCGGGTGGATTCAGATGAACACCTTTTGTTATTTGCCAGCGGTGAACATTGTCTGTTGCCCGCTACCCTGTTGCCCCTGGTTCAACTAGTCTGTAATAACGATTATTTCGATAGTGAAACACTGCTCGGCTGGCAGACCGACGACGAGGCATGGACCCTGCTGGAACAGCTGCTGGCCAAGGGAGACCTCCTGCTGGAGGGAGATGATGAATGAGATTTCAGTTCGGGTAGTTGACTGGCATACCACCGAGGCACTGCGTGATATTCGCAGGGACGTCTTCATTGCTGAGCAGCAGATCCCCGAATCGATGGAATGGGATTCGGACGACCCGGTTTCCATTCATTTTCTCCTGACCTACGATAAAGAACCGGTCGGCACTGCCAGGCTGCTTGAGGATGGCCATATTGGCCGCGTAGCCATACGAAAGGCGTGGCGCGGTCGCAAGCTGGGCGAACAACTCATGCTTGCGGTTATGGACCACGCCCAGGCACGTGGAATGCTTGTGCTTAAGCTCTCCGCCCAGAGCTACGCATTGGACTTCTATCGCAGGCTGGGATTTCAGGTGTCTTCCGAGGAATATCTGGAAGCTGGTATTGCGCACTTTGCCATGCAGCGTGAGCATATTACCGGTGACTTGCCGCCCATCGAATTCATCTCCCCGGGACGCTTCAGTATCAACAACCCGCAGGAGGTCAGTGCCCCCACACCTGAGCTGGACCTAAGCTGGCAACTGGGTGAGCATCGAGACCTGATAGAAATAGATGAGCAGCAGGCGTGCGACCATTTGCTCTGGATACTTGGTCAGGCCCGCAAGCGTGTATTGATTTATGCCGCTGATCAGGCCGTCTGGTTATTCAATCGACGGGACGTCATCGTCGCTGTTGAGCAGCTAGTGGCCCGTCAGCCAAAGGCCCGCATCCAGATTCTGCTACACGAGGCCAGCAAGGCTTTTCTGCAAGGCCACAGCCTGGTCAATCTGATGCACAGATTTCCCAGCCTGCTGCAGATTCGCAAACAACATCCTGAGCGTCTCAAGGGCACCCAGGTATATATGCTCATCGATAGCAGCGGCATCATGATGCTGCCCCGGTCTATACGCCGTGAGGGCTTTGTCAGATACAACAGTCCCGACCAGGTCAGACGCTGGCACGGAACCTTCGAGGATTTGTGGGCGAGCAGCCAAAGCGACTCTGCTATCAGGAGATTTCTGTTATGAAAATGCCACCTTGGCAACAAGCGGCTGTGCTGATTCTTGCTCTGGCAGTCTCGGGCCCAATACAGGCGGCACCACAAACCGAGATTTTCACCCTCGGTTACAGCATGGCCGACAGCATGATTCCTGCCATTCAACCCATGCTTCGCGACGACGAACGGGTGTCAGCCTATGGTAATCAACTGATCGTACGGGCCGAACCTGAGCGGCTGGAGGAGATACGGGCTCTGCTCGCCAACCTCGATCGCAAGCCCGCCCAGATCAGAATCAGCGTAGCCAACAGTGGCAATGCGGTCAGCAATGAGCGGGGCTTCGAGATCAATAGCCGCCTTGAAACCGGAGCGGGCGATATCGTTGTAGGTGACGGCAGTAATCAGTCACGCATTATTCGCAGGGAAACACGGGGCCAGAGCGACGGAGTCCGCCGTTTAACGGCCAGCGAAGGCTACCCGGTACTTATTCAGTCCGGTCAAAGCGTCCCCCTGACCACAACCACCACTGATGCGTTTGGGCGAGTCGTGCAGCAAACTCAATACCGTAATGTGACCCAGGGTTTCTATGCCACCGTAAGGCTCAATGGCAATCAGGCCACCATTACACTCAGCGCCAATAACGACCGCCTGAACCCCAATGACAACCGCGTCATAGACGTCCAACAGGCTGATACCGTAGTTACAGGACGCGTGGGGGAATGGATCACCATTGGTGGACTGGGCGACACCGCACGCAGCAATGACAAGGACATTGGCCAGCGTATTACCACTCGTAATCAGAATGACAGCAGTATCCGGCTTATGGTCGAGCGTCTGTAACAGTCGTAGCCGCTACTTATGGTTCCTGTAGTTGGTCGAAAAAATCACTACATACGATTGACTTATTGCCGGCCAAGTCGCATCATTGCGTCGCTCCCGCTAGCCAGAGATTCCGAAAGGACTCTCCGGACCGCATCCTTAACCATCGGATCGGTCAGTGTCTCAACAGCCCAAAAGGCAGTTCGACGAGGTTGCGACTGGAACGAAGTTGTCCTGAGGGACGGGGAAGCGATTTAGCGTCAGTCTGAATGATTGTGATACCGCTGCTGTGCTTTGGGGATACATCCTTTTCCTCCGGCAAACGCGACCACGTTCGCATTAGCAGTGACAGTCCTTCACCTGCTCATACCCCCTCTCCTTTCGGCTCTATTTCTTTCAGTCCTGTTCAGACGCGCAGCGGTGCACCGCCCATGCACGACCTTTAGCATGTGGGTTTTGGGTGGAATTTTCGTGCTCAACCAAACGCAAACTTGAAGGATTGACCATGTCAGCTTATCAAAACGACATCAAGGCCGTAGCCGCGCTGAAAGAAACTGCCGGTAACAGCTGGAGCGCTATCAACCCAGAATCCGTGGCTCGCATGCGCGCCCAGAACCGTTTCAAGACCGGCCTGGACATCGCCAAGTACACTGCCGCCATCATGCGCAAGGACATGGCCGAGTATGACGCCGACACTTCTGTCTACACTCAGTCACTGGGTTGCTGGCACGGCTTCATCGGGCAGCAGAAGCTGATCTCGATCAAGAAGCACCTGAAGACCACCAACAAGCGTTACCTCTATCTGTCCGGCTGGATGGTTGCCGCCCTGCGTTCCGACTTCGGCCCGCTGCCTGACCAGTCCATGCACGAAAAGACTGCCGTCTCCGGCCTGATTGAAGAGCTGTACACCTTCCTGCGCCAGGCTGACGCACGTGAACTGGATCTGTTGTTCATGGATCTGGATGCTGCCCGTGATGCTGGCGACAAGTCCAAGGAAGCTGAAATTCAAGCCAAGATCGACAACTTCGAAACTCACGTTGTGCCGATCATTGCTGACATCGACGCCGGTTTCGGTAACCCCGAAGCTACCTACCTGCTGGCCAAGAAAATGATCGAGGCTGGTGCCTGCTGCATCCAGATCGAAAACCAGGTTTCCGACGAGAAGCAGTGCGGTCACCAGGATGGCAAGGTAACTGTTCCCCATGAAGACTTCCTGGCCAAGATCAACGCCGTACGCTACGCGTTCCTTGAGATGGGTGTTGACGACGGTGTTATCGTTGCCCGTACAGATTCGCTGGGTGCTGGCCTGACCAAGCAAATCGCAGTCACCAAAGAGCCAGGCGATCTGGGCGACCAGTACAACTCCTTCCTGGATTGTGAAGAAGTGTCTGCTGCCGACATGAAGAACGGCGACGTCGTTCTGAACCGTGGTGGCAAGCTGCTGCGTCCCAAGCGTCTGCCAAGCAACCTGTTCCAGTTCCGCGCTGGCACTGGCGAAGACCGCGTTATTCTGGATTGCATCACCTCCCTGCAGCATGGCGCCGACTTGCTGTGGATCGAGACCGAGAAGCCCCACGTTGGTCAGATTGCCAAGATGGTCAATCGCATCCGTGAAGTGATCCCGACTGCCAAGCTGGTTTACAACAACAGCCCGTCCTTCAACTGGACTCTGAACTTCCGTCAGCAAGTATTTGATAACATGGCTGAAGAAGGCAAGGACGTTTCTGCATACGATCGCGCCAAGCTGATGAGCGTTGAGTATGACGAAACCGAGCTGGCTCAGATCGCTGACGAGAAGATCCGTACCTTCCAGGCTGACGGTTCGCGTGAAGCAGGTATCTTCCACCACCTGATCACCCTGCCGACTTACCACACCGCCGCGCTGTCTACCGACAACCTGGCCAAAGGGTACTTTGCAGAAGAAGGCATGCTGGCTTATGTGAAAGGCGTTCAGCGCCAGGAACTGCGTCAGGGTATCGCTTGTGTCAAGCACCAGAACATGGCTGGCTCCGACATCGGTGACAACCATAAAGAGTACTTCGCTGGCGAAGCTGCTCTGAAAGCTGGTGGTAAAGACAACACCATGAATCAGTTCGGTTGATAATTAACTGATCGGACTTAGGTCCGGGTGTTAAGAGAAAGGCCACCTTCGGGTGGCCTTTTTTATTGCCGTGCGTCTGCTTGGAGTGTCTGCCCCGGGACATCTTGAGTACAATGCGCGCTGATTTCGCCCCTGCACTCCTCCGACGTTAAAGGTTCCCATCGCATGGCTCGCCTCACCCTCGAATTCCCTGACAATCAGTTCTACTTCACCACGCAATTGACCGTACGCATAACCGATATCAACGCAGGCAAGCACCTTGCCAATGACTCGATGGTATCGATGATCTCAGAGGCGCGTGCACGCTTTCTCTACCAGTTCGGTATCGAGGAAGTCAGTGATATGGATACCGGCATCATCGTTACAGATCTCGCGACCACCTATAAGCGTGAAGCTTTCGCAAGGGATGCACTGATATTTGAAGTGGGCATGATGGATCTGAACAAATACGGTGGAGACATCATATTCCGTATTACCAAGGCTATCGGTGGGGAGCTTGTCGCTCTCGCCAAGTCCGGATTCGTATTCTACGATTTCACCACCTCCAAGGTGGCGCCAATGCCCGAGGACTTCCGGTTGCGGTTCCCCGGAGTCAACTATATCTGAAGCAGAATCCAGGCATAAAAAAACCCGGCCGAGGCCGGGTTTTTTGTACTACAGATCAGTTCTTAACGAACTTCGACCTGAGTTTCAACGTCAGCTTCAACGCGACGGTTCATCTGACGACCTTCGTCAGTTGAGTTGTCAGCGATCGGACGCTCTTCGCCGTAACCGACTGAATCGATACGTGAAGCCTCAACACCCTGGTTGATCAGAGCTTGACGGACTGAAGCAGCGCGACGCTGGGACAGATCCTTGTTGTAGGCATCGCTACCGACTGAGTCAGTGTGACCTTCAACGGTAGTAGTGACCGAAGGATAGGTCTTCATGAATTCTGCCAGGCTGTTGATGTCGTTGCGGTATTCAGGACGGATGCTTGACTTGTCGAAGTCAAACTTGACGTCCAGCTCAACGCGAACGTTCTGCATTTCAGGCGCAGGCTGTGGAGCCGGAGCAGGTGCAGGTGCCGGAGCAGGTGCCTGGGCAACAGGAGCAGGAGCGCTACCGAAGTTCAGACCCATGCCAACGCCAGCCATCCATTCCACTTCGCTGGTGTCGATGGCATACATGCCGTCAACGCCTGCTTTAACGTAGAAGTTATCGCTGAGGTAGTTCTTCACACCAGCGCCAACCAGCGCCATGGTGGTGCGGTCGTTAGAGCTGCCGCCAAGGCCGTCAAGCTCTTGGTGACCCAGACCACCGGACAGGTAAGGACGGATTGCGCCTTCACCAAAGTGGTAGATAGCTTCAACGGTCATCAAACGACCATCGATATCTTCACCGGTGAGGTCAGACTCGAGGCTGTCGCGATAAGTACCCAGGTTAACGTTCAGCAGAACGTCATCGGTGAGGAACGTACCAATGCCGCCGCCCACCAGGGTGCCGTCGCTCAAGTCACGATAGCTACCTGTGAAGTAGCGCTTTGCGAACGCTTCAACTTCAACTGAACCGGCGCTTTGAGCCATAACAGGCATGGCAGAAGCAGCGATTGCGGCACTAACAACGATACCCAAAGTGTTTTTCAATTTCATTAGTAAATCCCCATCAATCCGTTTAGGACGTTAACTTGCGTAAAACTCACGCTGGAGTATAACAGAAATAATGAAAAGCAAATAAATTCCGTTCAAAAAGGGTTATCAAGGTGTGATCTGAGTTTCTCTAATGCTCTTTTATACCGCATCTTGGTTGCACTTAGACCCATGCGCATGATGTCCGCTATTTCCTGAAACTCCAATTCGGCTATAAAACGCAAAACAAGTATCTCACGATCCACCTGATTAACGTGCACCAGCCAGCGATCCAGACTGACTCGATCGGTCACCTGCGTTGCGTCGAGCTCCGGACTTTCTTCTTCCTGCGGATCCAGACTCAGCGCATCGAGTAGGCGACGCTTGCGCTTCTCCTTGCGATACTGCGTGATGCATTCGTTATACGTAATACTGTAAAGCCAGGTTTTGAACTTTGCTTTTCCCTCAAACTGACGCAATCCATGCAGCACCTTGAGCATAACCTCCTGACAAACATCGTCAGCGTCACGCTCATTGCCCAGATAGCGGGCACACACATTAAACAATGTGCGCTGGTAACGACGCATCAGCTCTTCATAGGCAACGGTTGTATGGAAAAGTTCCCGGTTCGCTCGCTCAACCAGCTCCTCATCCGAGAGCTCGAGCGGATTGTAGCGTGCCGTCTTATTCTGACTGGTCAAAATACGCTTTCACCACGGTGAGGGACTTGGTTGATTTGTAGAAAATATCAGCGAGAAACCCGCTGCTCGATCAAGGAGCGGTTCGAGACAGATACCAACTGCCCCGTATCATCCATTACCTGAGTCTTGACTGTGCCAACCTCCTCTACCACACCCTCTAGCCCCTCCATGCTGATCCGGTCACCCACCTGGTAAAGCTCCCGCACATATATACCGGCAATTATCTGGCTGACCACCGACCTGCTACCCAAACCAAGCGCAAGGGCCGCGGCAAACCCAAACGAAATCAGCACAATGGCAATTACCATGTTGAGCAATTGGGTTTCTATCTGCAGCTGGCCGATCGCCAGGGAAACCGTAATGATCAACAGCAGGCCCTGTGCGAGCCTTCCCAGGCCGCTTGCGTAGTCGATCCCTATACCTTGAGCTGCGCCACGGACCAGGCCGTTGACCAGATGTGAAAGCAGCAGACCGGAAAGCAGGATGAGGGCCGCACCAAACACCTTGGGAAGATAAAGCGTGAAAGCATCCAGTGTGGAAGAAACCCTGGCCAGCCCCAGAGTTTCCGACGCAGAAACCACGAACATCAGGACGATGAACCAGTAAAGAATCTTGCCCACCAACGCTGAGACGGGCATGACAATACCCACCCTGCTCAGCAGTTTGGACACGCCAGCACCGCTCATCAGCCGGTCCAGTCCAACTCTGGCCAGACCCTTGCTAAGCAGGGTATCCACTACTTTTGCCACGATAAATCCGAGCAGCACAATTAGCAGCGCTGCAATCAGATTGGGAATAAAGGCAGCAATATTGCCCCACAGTGCTGCCATGCTGGCCATGAAGCTCTGGCCCCAGGTATCGAGTTGCATACTAGGTTCTCTGATTATTGGAAGGATCGGGGGAAGATTTCATGCTGCGGCGGGTGGGTCGAGCATGACGTAACCCCCTGGCGCCGCCTTCGGATATTACCCAGCCCCAGTTGGCAAAGAGGCGCACGAGATCAAGAGCACCACCACGCAAGTGTATCTTGTGCAATACACGTTCCATTCTAGCGTCGTCAACGTTTTCGGAATCGTCAGCCTGATCGCCTTGCATCAATGCACGCAGGCGTTGCTCGATCGGGTCTTCCATTAAAACCTCCGGTGAACCTGACAATTACGTGCAAAACGGGTAGCTGAAAAAAATAACCCGCTCAACAGGAGCGGGTTATCACCTCAAGCAGGCATCTGCAGAGCGTCGGGGGATACGATAATGCCATTGTTATCGGCATAGACGTACTCACCGGGTCGGAACGTAACCCCGGCGAAGGTAACCGCCACATTCAGGTCGCCAATTCCGCGCTTGTCTGTTTTCATCGGATGACTTGCCAGGGCCTGTATACCCAGTGGTGTCTGAGCCAGCACATCAACATCACGCACACAGCCGTAAACGATAATACCTTCCCAGCCGTTCTTTGCCGCTTTCTCAGCCAGCATGTCACCCAGCAGGGCACGGCGCATGGAGCCACCACCGTCAACCACCATGACCTTGCCGCGACCGTCGAGATCAACCTGCTCCTTGACCACGGAGTTGTCTTCGAAACACTTGACTGTAACGATCTCGCCGCCAAATGAATCATGGCCACCAAAGTTACTGAACATCGGCTCTAACACCAGAACATCGGGATAGGCGTCACACAGATCCGGGGTTACATAGTGCATAGCGTATTTCTCCTTCAATGAGACATGATTCAGATGGACATTTACTTCTGGTCTTCGGCAAGAAAGAACCAGGTATCCATTACGGAGTCAGGATTAAGCGAAACGCTCTCGATTTTCTGTTCCATCAGCCAGCGGGCGAGATCCGGATGATCCGAAGGGCCCTGACCACAGATGCCGATGTATTTGTTCGCCGCGATACAGGATGAAATCGCCATGCTCAGAAGCTTTTTCACTGCAGCGTTACGCTCATCAAACAGGTGAGCAATGATGCCGGAATCCCGGTCCAGGCCCAGTGTCAGCTGGGTCAAATCGTTGGAACCAATCGAGAAGCCGTCGAAATGCTCCAGGAACTCATCAGCCAAAAGGGCGTTGGCCGGCAACTCGCACATCATGATCAGTCGCAAACCATTCTCGCCGCGTTTCAGACCGTTCTCTGCAAGCAACTCGACTACCTGTTGCGCTTCGCCCACGGTACGCACGAACGGCACCATGATTTCAACGTTGGTCAGGCCCATCTCATCACGCACGCGCTTCATTGCCCGACATTCGAGTTCGAAACAGTCGCGGAAAGACTCACTGATGTAACGCGAAGCACCGCGGAAGCCCAGCATGGGGTTCTCTTCTTCGGGCTCGTAGAGACGACCGCCGATCAGGTTGGCGTATTCGTTTGACTTGAAGTCCGACAGACGAACGATGACCTTCTTGGGCCAGAATGCAGCGGCCAGCGTGCTGACACCCTCAACCAGCTTGTCGATATAGAAGCTGACCGGGTCTGCGTATCCGGCTATGCGCTTCTCGACACTGTCTTTGACATCCACAGGAAGACTGGAGAAGTTCAACAATGCCTTAGGATGCACACCAATCATGCGGTTGATGATGAATTCCAGTCGCGCCAGACCCACGCCTTCATTGGGTAGGTTGGCGAAATCAAAAGCCCGATCCGGGTTACCCACGTTCATCATGATCTTGAACGGAATAGCCGGCATGGCATCCACGCTGTTGGTACGGATGTCGAAGGAAAGTTGACCTTCATAGATCATGCCGGTGTCACCTTCAGCGCAGGAAACCGTGACTTCCTGGCCATCATGTAGCCGCGCGGTGGCATCACCGGTCCCCACAACCGCCGGAATACCCAGCTCGCGGGCGATGATCGCCGCGTGACAGGTACGCCCGCCCCTGTTGGTAATGATCGCGCTGGCGCGCTTCATGACCGGTTCCCAGTCCGGGTCAGTCATGTCCGAGACAAGCACGTCGCCCGGCTGGACCTTGTCCATCTCGCTGACATTATGAATGATGCGTACACAGCCGGCTCCGATGCGCTGACCGATAGCGCGGCCCTCGACCAATACCTTGCCCTTTTCCTTCAGCAGGTAACGTTCCATCACGTTAACGTTATTCCGGCTTTTGACTGTCTCGGGGCGTGCCTGAACGATGTACAGCTGGTTGTCATCACCGTCCTTGGCCCATTCGATATCCATCGGGCGGCCATAATGCTTCTCGATAATCAACGCCTGCTTGGACAGATTGGTCACTTCTTCATCGCTCAGGCAAAACCGGGCACGCTCGGCCTTGTCGACATCAACTGTCTGTACCGAACGTCCTGCGCTGGCCTCGGCGCCGTAGATCATCTTGATCGCCTTGCTACCCAGGTTGCGACGAAGTATGGCTGGGCGACCGGCCTCCAATGTGGGCTTGTGAACGTAGAACTCATCCGGGTTGACAGCACCCTGCACCACCGTTTCGCCCAATCCATATGCGCCGGTGATAAATACCACATCACGGAAGCCCGATTCGGTGTCCAGGGTAAAAATGACACCTGCGGTACCCGTTTCCGAACGCACCATGCGCTGTACACCCGCTGACAGGGCGACCAGCTTGTGATCAAAACCCTGGTGCACACGGTAGGAGATGGCGCGGTCGTTGAACAGTGAGGCAAAAACTTCTTTGGCAGCACGGATCACATTGTCCACGCCGCGAATATTCAGAAAGGTTTCCTGCTGGCCGGCAAAGGACGCATCGGGCAGATCCTCGGCTGTCGCAGACGAACGAACTGCTACGGCGAGATTGTCGTTATCGCCCGACAGTTCAGCGAACGCCTTGCGAATGGCTGCGTCCAGAGCGTCAGGAAAAGGTGCGTCCATGATCCATTGGCGGATCTGGGCTCCGACCTTTGCCAGCTCGGTTACGTCTTCGACGTCCAGCGCGTCCAGCGAGGCATTGATGCGCTCATTCAGACCACTTTGTTCAAGGAAGTCGCGATAGGCCTGCGCTGTGGTGGCAAAACCTCCGGGGACGGAGACGCCGGCATGAGCCAGGTTGCTGATCATTTCACCCAGGGAGGCATTCTTGCCGCCAACCCGTTCGACATCGTCAACACCCAGTTGCTCGAAGGACACTACGTACTCTAACAAGGTGATCTCTCCGTAAATCAATGAATTGGCAGCGCTGCCGCGCTGATATCTGGCCGGACTGTCGCAAATGCGCCACAATGGCGTCACCGAGACAGAGGCTGATTTCCCGCCTTCGCGCTCAGACACCAACATCTTAAGGCCTCGCGCATGAAACGCACCGCTTTTTTCATCTCCGATGGTACCGGCATCACTGCCGAAACGCTGGGTCAAAGCCTGCTTTCACAATTCGAGAACATCGAGTTCATCAAGCTGCTCAGACCCTATGTCGACACCGTGGAAAAAGCGCGGAACATAGTACAACAAATCAATGCAGCTGCCGAGCGGGACGGTATCAGACCGATTATTTTCGACACAGTGGTCAACAAGGATATCCGTACAGAGCTGGCCGCTTCGAATGGTTATCTCATCGATATTTTCTCCACTTTCCTGGCACCTCTGGAGCAGGAAATCGGTGATGGTTCATCTTATTCTGTCGGCAAATCCCACTCGATTCAGCACAGTGGACTGTACAAAGATCGGATCGACGCGGTGCACTACGCCATGGATAACGATGACGGCGCGCGGACGGAGCACTACGACCGCGCCGATATCATTCTGGTCGGCGTTTCGCGCTGCGGCAAAACTCCAACCTCCTTGTACCTTGCCTTGCAGTCAGGCATTCGGGCGGCCAACTATCCGTTGACCGAAGAGGATATGGAGCGTCTACAGCTACCTGCAGCTCTGAAAGCCCATAAACAAAAGCTGTTTGGCCTGACCATCGACCCGGATCGACTGACCAGTATTCGCCATGAACGTCGCCCCAACAGTCGCTACGCCAGCTTTGGCCAGTGTGAATTCGAGGTGCGTGAAGTGGAGAGCCTGTTCCGCCGGGAGAATATTCCCTTCGTTAATACCACCACTTTCTCGATTGAAGAAATCTCCGCGAAAATCCTGGTTGAGATGGGGATCGAACGACGGCTGAAGTAAAGCTAATCGGGCGTCAGCCACGCTTCGGGAACAGATTCGCGCAACCACTCCTGTAGGGCAGAGATTTTTTTTGCTGGATGGCCATAGTGACTCAAAAGAGTGACCGGTAGACTCTCAGGGCGCCATTGTTCCAGACAAGCAAGAAAACTGCCCGGATGCGCGATTTCGTAGTGCTCTGCGTACCAGCTAGGCATCACCCCAACGCCTTTCCCACGGACTATCTCATCAGCCTGCATGACAAGACTGTCTGCGGTCATGCGGGTGGCAGGGGGTTGAAAGACGTGCACACCTTCCCTCCTGTGATGTAACTGTATAGGTTCGCGCCCAGCATCCAGCACATTCACCCAGGCATGATCATGCAATTCATCGGGGTGCTGGGGCAGACCGTTGATGCGCGCGTACTCTGGACTGACATACAGGCCTGCATCCCAGGTTCCGATGCGTTCAGAGCGCAACCCGGTATCCTTCAGATCACCCAGCCAAAGCCAGAGATCACCCGCGTTCTCGGGCTCAAATGCAGGCATTCTTGGACCTACCCGCAGATCCAGAACGACGCCTGGATACCGCTGCATGAAAGCATCGAGAACTGTGGGCAGCCAACCGCGTTCAAAAGCGTTGTGTACATGCAGCACTGCCCGTCCATTGGCCTCCTCACGCAAGTTGTCCAAGGCTCTTTGGCTGCTTTCCGCCAGATCTATCATTTGCCTGCAATAGCCGTAAAAGAGATTTCCGGCTTCGGTAGGCGTAAGGCGGTTGGAATGGCGTAGCAACAAACGCTGGCCAACCCTGTTTTCAAGCTGACCGATCCTGCGGCTCAAGGTTGATTTCCGCAAGCCTGTACTCGTAGCCACAGGTGTCAACCCTCCCAGTTCGACTACCGCGGCGAAAACAGTCAGCTCATTAAAGTCATGATTTACCACTGGCTTGGCTTCCTTGAAATATATCCTGCATCTATCAAGCCCTCGTGCGGCGCTCGCTTTAGCCGGGTGGTCGTTGATCCTCATACTAATGCGATTCAGTATCAATTGCGAACTGATATCATCTGTTCCGTTTTATTCAACTCACCGTTGTTCTCCTGGTAGTGGAACTTCGTCAATCAGCGCCATAGAATCAGCTCCGCTAACGAATGATAATCATTCCTAATAGACAGCATGAAGCGTGAGTTTCAACAGTTTTTTAAGGAGCAGCAAATCTATGAGCAGTAACGACAGTGCCGCACGTTTTTCCGCCGGTATATTGACCACCCTTTCTTTGCTGGCCAGCAGCATCGCCGTTGCCAATGATTCCCCTGTAGCGCTATCAGCAACCGTGGTCACAGCGTCAGGTTTTGAACAGAAGATCACCGATGCTCCTGCCAGCATCAGTGTCATCAGCAGTGAAGAATTGCAGGGTAATCGTTACGCTAACCTGGCGCAGGCATTGGATGGCGTCGAGGGTGTGGATATTCGTCAGGGAACCGGCAAAACCGGGGGCCTGAATATCAGTATCCGAGGATTACCCAGCGAGTACACGCTGATTCTCATAGATGGACGGCGACAAAATACAGCTGGAAACGTAACTCCGAATGGTTTCAATGAAACCTCAACCGGTTTTATGCCCCCCCTTTCGGCAATCGAACGCATTGAGGTGATCCGCGGACCCATGTCCACCCTCTACGGATCGGATGCAATGGGAGGTGTCGTCAACATCATCACCAGAAAAGTATCCAACGAATGGGGTACGTCGGTAACCATTGACCATACCCTCCAGGAAAACAGTGACTACGGCGCCACAAGCAATGCAAGTCTGTATAGCAGTGGTCCGCTTGTCGAAGGACTGTTAGGCCTTGCCGTACGGGGCAGCGTGTACGACCGTCAATCGTCAGACCTGACCTTCGAAGATGACAGCACCGTGAGCAAACGGGGCGCTTCGCCCGTCGAGGGCCGCAACTACACTGCCGGTGTGCGTTTAAATCTTACTCCCAATGCAGACCATGACTTTTCTCTGGACCTTGATCAAAGCGCACAGCGTTACGAAAACGACGATTGCCAGCTCGGCACGCTGGACGGCCGCAGTGGCGGCAACGCAGTGGCCGGATGCAATGCTGCAGCGCCCACCCGGGCCAACGGCTACAGCGATGAGCTGCGCTTTGAACGTCAGCAGATTGCCCTGACCCACCGTGGTCGATTGGCATTCGGCACAACCACCAGCAGTCTGACACGCAGCACAACGGAGACATTGGGCCGCACTATACCGGGCACCCCCATCGGAACCAGCTATGACGGCTACCCGCAGATAATCGTCGGTGATGATCGTGAGCTGGAATCCCGGGATCTGGTGTTTGATACCAAGCTGGTCGCCCCGCTCGGTGCATCTCATATCGCAACTCTGGGTGCTCAGTGGTGGGACGCAGAGGTGACTGACGGCATAGCTGATGACACCTTCCAGCAAACTTCATGGGCTGTGTTCGCAGAGGATGAATGGCGCCTTCGTGAGGATCTTGCCCTGACCCTGGGCGGTCGTTATGAAAATCACGAAGCCTTTGGGGGCAATGTCAGTCCCCGCGCCTATCTGGTTTGGAACACAACCGATAGCTGGACCTTGAAGGGCGGCGTGAGTCGCGGGTACAAGACCCCTACCCTGAATCAGTTACATGACGGTATCAGCGGTGTAAGTGGCCAAGGCACGATTCTGACCATCGGCACGCCGGACCTGGAGCCGGAAACTACCACGAATACTGAATTCGGTGTTTATTACGATAATCTGCATAATTTCAACGCCAATGTAACCTTCTTCCACAACAAGTTTGAGGACAAGATCGACGGCGGTACAGCCATCCCCAACTGTTTCTCAACCGACCCTGATATTCCTGCAGGCCAATCAGGCTGTATTGACTTCGGTGCAAGCTTTACCCAGGGCAGCTTTGCCCAAAGCACCAACATTGGTAAGGCTGAGACGCAGGGTATCGAACTCGGCAGTCGCTGGGAATTTGCACCCGCCTGGACCTTGAGTGCCAATTACACCTACACAGACAGCGAACAAAAAAGCGGTCTGAATAAGGGTGCGCCGCTAACCAATACCCCAGATCACCTGTTTTTCGCTCGCGTGAACTGGGCTGCTACACAGCGTATCAATGTCTGGCTGAAGGGTGAGTATCGTAGTGAGCGCGCACGCTTCACTGATCGATACGAAAATCTGAGTGCGGGCAATCAGGCTCTCCAGGACGCTACCGGTGATCTCAAGGCCTATGAGGTATTCCATCTGGGTGGGTCGCTTCAGGCTACCGATGACCTGATGCTGAACGCGACCATATACAACGTTCTGGGTAGAGATTTTACAGAGGGCAGCTATTACACCACCAATGCGGGTGTGACTGGTTGGGCTTCAGATTACATTCAGAGTGGCCGGTCCACCGACGGCACCCTGGAAGAAGGCCGCCGACTATGGCTGTCCGCAACCTACCAATTCTGAGCGACTCCCCAGCCACTGTCCCGGCTGCTCTGCAGCCGGGATCCAGGCGTTCCAATATCTGGTAGGAAGACCATGCGCCCCCTCTTCACTCTAGGATCACTGCGCCAATGGCACTGGATCAGCTCGGCACTGTGTCTGGCTGGGCTTTTGATGTTTGCGGTGACCGGTATCACGCTGAACCACGCCGCTCAGATCGAGGGGCGAAGCGACACCAAAACAATAGAGATCCTGATGCCCGACAACCTGCTGATGCTTGCCCGAGAAGCCTCAGTAAACGGAGAACAGCTCCCGGCTGCACTTGACGGCTTTTTGCAAGAAAAAACCGGTAGTCACCTGCGCGGGCACAGAATCGAATGGTCCGAAACCGAGCTTTACATTGCCGCCCCCCGGCCCGGCGCTGATACATGGTTGAGTCTGAATCTGGAAACAGGCGAGCTTCTCTTCGAGGACACTGACCGTGGCTGGATCGCCTATTTCAATGATCTTCACAAGGGGCGCAACACCGGTATCGCCTGGAGCTGGTTCATTGATGTATTCGCGGGGATCTGCGTCTTGTTCAGCATTACCGGACTATTGCTGCTGCAACGTCAGGTATCCAGCCGACCTACGACCTGGCCACTGACCGGACTGGGGCTTCTGGTGCCCGTATTGATAATGCTGTTATTGATCCACTGACAGGAATTCACGAATGAACAAACTTCTACTGATGACCGGTGCTCTGGCAAGTATCGCAACCATCGGCAACCCACTGGCGGCTGCCGAAATGAACATCGAGGTACAGATTCCACGGCTGGATGTGGCCGAGTACCACCGCCCCTATGTCGCCCTCTGGCTGGAACAGGACAATCGCCACGCAGCTGATATTGCTGTCTGGTATGACCTGAGACTAAGCGACGAGGAAGGTGAGAAGTGGCTAAAGGATCTACGCCTATGGTGGCGGCGCAGCGGCCGCGAACTTGATATGCCTGTCGATGGGCTTAGCGCAGCCACCCAGCCACCAGGAATCCATCAACTGCACCTCAAGAGTGACGAAGTCCCCCTGAACGATCTTGCGCCGGGCGAATATGATCTGGTGATCGAAGCTGCCCGCGAAGTAGGGAGTCGTGAAATGCTGAGACTGCCTTTCAATTGGCCGCCGCAAAACCTAACCACTGTTAACGCCAATGGCGACAGCGAACTGGGCCGCGTCACCCTCTCTGTGAGTCCTTGACTAATCAACATCCTTTAATAAACGCGAACCGCTCGAACACAACCTGGAGTAATTGCATGAACAGTATTTTAAAATATGCACTTATAGCTGCGGCTTTGGGTGCGGTAGTGCCCGCTCACGCCCACAGGGCATGGATGCTGCCTTCGGCAACAGTGCTCTCGGGTGAAGACCCCTGGATTACCGTGGACGCAGCTGTTTCCAACAACCTGTTCAATTTCGAGCACTTTCCCCTGCGCCTGTCCGGCATAGGTGAAACTGCCTCTGCAAATAAAGCAGCCAATGAGCGAACACCCTCGCAGTTACAGATTACCGCCCCGGACGGCACTCAGTTGGCGGGTGAGAATGGCAACACCGGCCGCTATCGCACCACCTTCGATGTGCATCTGATTCAAAAAGGCACTTACAAGCTGGCCCTGGAAAATGCGCGCCTGATGGCTACCTACACTGAAAACGGTGAGCGTGGCCGTTGGATCGGAGAGCTTGAGGACCTGCAGGCCAACCTCCCCGGTTCGGCAGACGATATCGAGGTTGTGCAGAGCAACTCGCGCATGGAAGTCTTCGTTACCTCTGGCAAACCGACCGAAACGGTATTTCAAACAACAGGCGAGGGCCTTGAGATAACCCCCCTCACCCATCCCAATGATTTGTATGCCGGCGAGACCGCCGAATTCGTCTTTACCATCGACGGCGAGCCGGCCGCTGATATTGATGTGAATATCATTCCTGGTGGCAATCGTTACCGCGATGAGCTGGGAGAAATGACCTTGAAAACCAATGCTGATGGCAAGGTAGACATTACCTGGCCGGCGGCTGGTATGTATTGGCTTGAAGCGGAACTCGACACCACCGAAGGTGTAGCGCCGCCTGTTACGCGAAGGCGCGCCAGCTATAGCGCGACACTTGAAGTCATGGCGCTCTGAACCATGGAGCCATTGGACGTGGTGCAAACCATTGGAGCGCAGCGCTGGGGCATGGCGCTAATGGCTGTGCTGGTTTGGGTTGGGATCTGTCTCCGAGCTACCTACCGCTATCGCAATTCGAACAACTACGCCGAAGCACCGCTATTAGTGGCTTTTGCCAGTCAGACTGGCACTGCCGAAGGCTTGGCAAAGGCTACGGTTACGCAGATAAAAGACCTTGCCGGCGATGATCGCAGCGTCAATCTGTCAGCGCTGGGTAGCATTAAACGAAACGATTTACAGAGTACTCGTCGGCTGCTTCTGATTATCAGCACGACGGGACAAGGTGCAGCCCCAGACAATGCCAGACAATTCGTTCAAAGATTCATGCAGGGCTCCCAGAATCTCACTCATCTGGAGTATGCCCTATTGGGTCTAGGTGACCGGCGTTACAAACAGTTCTGTGGTTTTGCCGACAGTCTTGACCAATGGCTATCGGCGCAGGGAGCGCGCCGGATAACTATCACGCTCAGATCAGATCGAAAAGACCCGCGTACATTGACGCAATGGCAGCAGAATATTGAGTCAATCGCCCAGGCTTGATCTCGACCTTGGTGAAGAAATGCGATCTCGAGCAAAACGCCTACCGTTTCGCTTTGACCGATTGAGCCCGCAGCAAGGGTCGCACGCCAACTGTTATGTCGCATCAGGGGCTGGCTGTACCTCGGCCCGAAGCCCGGTTCAAGCTATTGTTCGGTAAAATGGACCCTGACTGGCACGCCCTCGAATGCAAGCTCTGCCCCTAAATCAGCACCGCAACATTTTCCGCGACTCTAGCCTTGCAACCCTGTCTGCCGGTTTTATAGCCATGCTGACCGGTTACACCAGCTCAGTTGTACTGATGATCCAGGCCGGTCAGGCCGCTGGATTGACACCAGGCCAGATTGCATCCTGGATATGGGCACTGTCGATCGGTATGGCCGTGTGTACCCTTGCTCTGTCCCTGCGTTACCGCATGCCCCTGGTGGTCGTATGGTCCACACCGGGCGCTGCCCTGCTGATCACCAGCCTACCGGGCGTGGCTTATAGCGATGCCATAGGCGCTTTCATGGTCTGCGGGCTGATGCTGCTGCTGAGCGGCGTGAGCAGCACTGTCGCGCGACTGATGCGCTGGCTCCCCGGCTCCCTGGCCGCGGCACTACTGGCCGGCATCCTGTTTCGTATTGGCGCACAAATGCTTGAGGCCGCCGATGGGCATATCGGGCTGGTCATGACCATGCTTGCCAGCTATCTGCTGGGTAAACGCTGGATGGCACGTTATGCCGTATTGCTGACATTGGTGATTGGAACGTTGGTGGCCTGGCTTGCGGGTATGCTGGATATGCCCGAGGTAAGCTGGCAGCTGACCATGCCAGTCTGGACAACGCCCAGCTGGTCGATGGGCACAATCATCAGCATCAGTTTGCCGCTATACATCGTCGCCATGACCTCACAAAATCTTCCAGGCCTGGCCGTTCTCAAGACGGACGGCTATGAGCCCGATCCTGCACCCATATTGTCGCTAACCGGTATCGCGTCAATACTACTCGCCCCTTTCGGCTCCCACGGGCTGAATCTTGCAGCAATCAGCGCTGCGGTCTGCACCGGCAAGGAGGCTCACCCTGATCCATTACGGCGTTACACGGCGGCGCTTTGGTGTGGATTGTTCTTCGCTGCTATCGCCCTGTTTGCCGGCACCCTTGCGGTACTGTTCATGGCGCTGCCGCCCGTACTGGTAATCAGCATCGCGGCTCTGGCCTTACTTGGCTCGATCGCCAGCGGACTCGCCAAGGCAATGGAGAATCCCGGGGAGCGAGAAGCCGCTTTAATTGTCTTCATGGTGTCCGCTTCGGGCTTTACGTTGTTCTCCATTGGAGCAGCGTTCTGGGGTCTGGTTGCCGGATTGATCGCCTGGATAGTATTGCCGCGCCAGGCAGCGACAACGGGAGATTCGGCACTGAAGGAACCCAGTGACCGTAAATCTGTCTGAATCGGCATCAATCATGAAAAGGAGCATTAAATGGACCTGATTCGAGTACTGGTAGCCATCCTGCTACCGCCACTGGGTGTATTTCTTCAAGTCGGTCTGGGTGGCGCCTTCTGGCTGAACATCCTGCTCACTCTGCTCGGTTATATCCCCGGCATCGTCCATGCGGTATGGATCATCGCCAAGCGGTAAAGACAGGTAACAAAGCATCCTGTCTAGATCACTGTTTCTCTTGGTCTTCTTTATTGTCAGCGCAGGAGTGAAGCCGTATGCTGGGACTACCAACAGGAGATCCCCATGAAGTTGATAGCAATGACCGCAGTCCTGGCCAGCAGTATGCTCGGCGCAAGCTGGCTATACGCAGCAGATCCCGTTTCCATAGACGTTTACCGCGATCCCAACTGCGGATGTTGTTCTGCCTGGATTGAGCATCTTAAAGAAAACGGCTTTGCGGTCAACGATCACCTGGAAAACAACATGGGATTGATAAAGCAGCAGCATGGCGTGCCTCGCGAACTGGCTTCCTGTCACACCGGTGTGATTGATGGTCGCTTCGTAGAAGGTCACGTCCCCGCTGCAGACATCCTGCGCATGCAGAATCAACCGGATCTGCTGGGACTTGCAGTACCGGGTATGCCTGTAGGTTCACCCGGAATGGAAATGGGTGATCGGCAAGACAATTACGATGTGGTTGCGGTCGAAGCCGACGGCACTCAGACAACCTTCAGCAACTATCCCTGATTTTCCGCAGGACTCAGTTCTTTTTCGAGCTGAGTCTGTCCTTGCGTTCGACCGTAAGACTCGTTTGTCGGGCTTATAACGTAGCGGTTACGCCCTCCTTCCTTGGCTTGATACAAGCACGTATCAGCTTCATGCATCCAGGCATCTACGCTAGAGTGCTGGTCCAGCACACTGCCGCCTATGGACACTGTAACCGGCCCGCCAGGTCCCTTGAGTTGCTCGGCAACGCTAGTGCGAATGTGACTTGCCGTTTTTTCCAGACCTTGGCGGGACAATTTGGGAAGCAAGAGTACAAACTCCTCGCCCCCCATGCGGAACAACCTGTCGGACTGGCGGGAAGACTGTTTGATTATGCGGGTAAACTCGATCAGGACGCGGTCCCCTGCCTTGTGTCCATGTGAGTCATTGACCTCCTTGAACAGATCAAGATCCAGTACCAACATGCCATAGCGCGTACCGTATCGCCTGTGCTCAGCCAAAGCGATCTCCAGCTCCGAATCCATTGCCCTGCGATTACCTACCCTGGTCAAAGGGTCCAGTGTAGCCAGCTCGACAAGCTGTTCGCGCTGACGACGCCCACGGTAGGCAAACACCGATGCAAAAAAACTGGCAATCAGACAAGTAACAAAAAACGATGTCATCTGATAGAGGCTTTCAAACACTACACCCGGATGCAGGTAACCGTAAATACAGATAGCCAGAAGCGAACAGAAGGTTGCCGCAGCGCTTTGTAGGGGGGGTACAACAAAGAAGTTGAACAGGATGAGGGTATAGAACCAGAACAGGCCATTGACGCCCAGTTTGATCGCTACCAGGAACGTACCAATCGAATAGACCACCGCAAGGAATTGGCCCGGCTTCAGGGTATTACCCGTTCTCCAGGCATATACCACTGCAATACAGGTACTGCAGACCATAACAGCGTCCACACCGCCAACGAGCAAGTTGCCCTCGAGTAGACGGTACACCGTATAGGGGGTAATCCCGATCAGGGAACAGATCCCTACCAGGGTAATGATGGATAACTGAAAGTCGCCCTTAAGGCGCATCCAGACATTGTGCATGTGGCCATTGCCTGCTTTTTTTATTGTGCAACCCGATCATAGTCGGGATTGTTTCGCAGTGCGAACCTTACAACCAGATAGTGTCTCAGACAAGAGGCAGTTGTGCGGCGGGCAAAGCTGACTCACGCCTTGACGCTTTCCAATTAACTCCTGGAGTGAGGCTCCGATAAGGCTCAGTCTCATTTCCGTGATGCAAGGTGGGTCAGACTTTGGATTCGGCGCTTTGCTGAATGCGTTTGACCATGGCTTTCAAGCCGTTTCCTCGGGTCATGCTCAAATGCTTGAGCAAATTCAGCTCTGCGAAATACTGCTCAATATCGAAGTCCCGTATTTCCTCGGGCGTTTTGCCATTATAGGCTGCGAGAACCACCGCAAGCAGCCCCTTGACGATAAAAGCATCACTGTCGGCATCAAAGTACAGCCGTCCGTCCTTTTCATGACCCACCAGCCAGACCTGACTCTGGCATCCACGCACGATATGGTCGTCCGAACGCTGTGCTTCATCCAGGGGGGGAAGCTCACGACCCAGGTCGATGATGTATTTATAACGATCTTCCCAGGTGTCGAAGAAAGACAGCGTATCGATAATATCGTCGCTGGTGACTTCGGTGCCAAACTGACTCATGGTCTGCGTTTCCTTAAAAGAACATGCCGGTAGCGAGTTGAGCTTCTTCGCTCATCATTTCGCGGGACCAGGCCGGATCGAACACCAGATCAACCTTGACGGCCTCTACATTGGGTACCCGGCGTACTCGGTACTCCACGTCCCCTACCAGGACTGGACCCATACCGCAGGCGGGTGCCGTCAGGGTCATGCGGATATCCACACGCTTTCGTTCCTGATCAACCTCGACAGCGTAGATGAGCCCCAGATTCACCAGATCAACCGGGATCTCGGGGTCATATACTGTGCGCAATGCTTCCCATACCTGCTCTTCGTGAATCTGGTCATCTGTTGGCTCGGGAAAGCTGAGAAGCTCGGGCTCAAGGCCAAGCTTGTCCGCATCAGTGCCGTCCACGCGAACCATCTGGCCGTGATAGGTCACCGTATAATTCCCACCCAGAGCCTGGGTGATGGTGACAAAAGTATCCTTGGGAATGGTCAGCGGCGTGCCGTCCGGAACCCGGCGCGCAGGACAATCTGCCTGCGCAACCACCATACGTCTTTCCATCTGTAGGTCTGCCTTAATTCACGCTGAAACTTTCGCCGCAACCACACTCGTCGATGACGTTGGGATTGACGAAACGAATCTGTTTGTTGATGCCCTCCTTGACCAGATCGATTTGCGTGCCACTGAGAATCGGCAGGCTATCGCCATCGACGAAAAGCTCTATCTCGCCATCGAGCTGGTAGCGCAGGTCACTCTCGGCGCCCTGCTCGACCATATCGATCACGTACATGAAACCCGTACAGCCACTCTTTTTAACACTCAGCCGGACGGAACGTCCTGGCTGGCTGGCAAGTTGACGACGGAAATGTTCCAAAGCAGCGGGAGTAACTGTTACCACCTGACTGCCCGGATCAAAGGATTCAACGCTCATGCATGACTCCTATAGGAACTGTCTGACCTTGGCCAATGCCTCGAACAAACGATCAACATCGGCAAAGGTATTGTAGATACTGAAACTGGCGCGGATAGTGCCAGGAATACCGAACTGGTCCATGATCGGCTGCGCGCAGTGATTACCTGTGCGCACCGCAACACCCTGCTGGTCGAGCAGCATGCCCACGTCGTGGGGATGGGCGCCCTCCAGCAAGAAGCTCATCACCGCGACCTTGTCCTTGGCCGTGCCTACCAGTTTCATACCCGGGGTATCAAGGGCACGTTGCTGAGCATAGGCAAGCAGAGCATCTTCGTGGTCGGCAGCCCCTTCCCGATCAAGGCTCTGCACATAATCCACGGCAGCACCCATGCCGATCACGCTGGCAATATCCGGTGTGCCTGCCTCGAATTTGTAAGGCAATTGATTATAGGTGGTCCCATCGAAACTGACTGATTCGATCATCTCGCCACCGCCCTGATAGGGGGTCATGCTTTCGAGTAAGTCGAGGCGGCCATAAAGCACGCCAAGACCCGTAGGACCAAAGAGCTTGTGCGCGGAAAACACATAGAAATCGCAGTCGAGCGCCTGCACGTCGACCGGCCAATGACTGATGGCTTGCGCACCATCCACGAGACAGAGTGCACCGTGATCGTGGGCCAGTTTCACAATGTCCGCTATCGGGTTGATGCTACCGAAGGCATTGGATACATGGCCGCAGGCAATCATGCGAACCCGATCATCCAGCATAGCCACCAGTCCCTGCATATCGATGGTGCCAGTGGCGTCAACTGGAATAGCCTCTACGGTGGCGCCGACTTCGGCTGCGACCATCTGCCAGGGAACTATGTTGGAATGATGCTCCATCGCTGAAACGAGAACGCGGTCGCCCTTGTTGAGGTTCGCTCTGCCCCAACTGGCAGCCACCAGATTGATACTCTCGGTGGTACCCCGGGTCCAGATCACCTGACGTGCTTCAGCGGCGTTGATAAACCGGGCAACCTTGCTTCGCGCTGCCTCGAACTTTTCGGTAGCCCGCTCGGCCAGCGCATGTGCACCGCGGTGCACGTTGCTGTTGTCCTGCTGATAGTAATCGACGATCGCCTGAATGACCGCCTGGGGCTTCTGCGTGGTCGCCGCGTTATCCAGGTAAACCAGTGGATGTCCGTTTACCTGCTGGTGCAGGATCGGGAAATCCATCCTCACCTGCTCAGCATCAAACGCGGTAACTGCCTTCAGTGCCGGATCAGTCATAGGCCAATTGTCCTATCTTGCCGCTTTTGCGGCCAAACAGCTCGGCCAGACGCGGGCGCAGGTAGTGCTGTATCGAGGGCTCCGGTACGTCGTTGAGCAGCTCGTTTATAAAGCCGAAGCTGAGCATGCTCATGGCCTCGGCGTGGGACACACCGCGGCTCTGGAGATAAAACAGCGACGTCTCGTTAAGCTGACTGATAGTAGCGCCATGGGCGCACCGTACGTCGTCGGCGTAGATCTCAAGCTCCGGTTTGGTATTGATCTCGGCATTGTGCGAGGTCAACAGGTTCTTGTTACTCAGTTCGGCCAGCGTCTTCTGCGCGTGCGGATGAATATGAATACGCCCGTTGAACACGGCCTTGGATGAGTCTCCGACAATACCGCGGAAAACCTCGTTAGTGGTGCAATGCGGTACGCAGTGCTCGACGTTGGTGTGATAGTCGATCAACTGCTTGTTGCGTGGCAGGTAGACACCATGCAGCTCCAGATGCGCACCTTCACCACGGTGGTTGACCTGGTAATCAATGCGCTTGAGACGGCTACCCTGGGCGATAGTAAAGCCATAGAAGCGGGCAGAACGATGCAGATCCACATGCACACCACCCACATGCAGCAGGTCTTCCTGCTCAAGGTTGATACGGTAGTGCTGAACTTGCGCGTTATTGCCGACGACAACCTCTGTCAGGCAGTTAACAAAGCCGTTCTGTTGCTCGCTACTTGAAGCATAATGCTCAATCAACTCCGCCTGGCTATTCTCTTCCAGAACCACCAGCACGCGCTGGTTACTGATGGCCGGCTCGGCGGCTGGCGTAGAGACATTGATGATATACACCGGCTTGGCGAGCTTTTCGCCACGGGGAACATGAATCAGCAGACCGTCCGCAGTCCAGGCATTGCTCAACGCAGCAAAGAGGTGGCGACCGGAATCAACCACGGCGCCAAGATGCTCCTGCACCAGTTCGCGCTGGGTCTCGTCGGCGTCGGCGAAACGCACCACACCCGCAGGTAAGGCGCTGGATTCACCAGGCATGAACTGCCCGTTGACGAAAACCAGGCGGATGGCATCAAGCTCATCGATCGGCTCAATATCCTGCTTCCAATCCGTACCTGGAGATGTACCCCAAGTGCCCGAAACTGCCGTTTGCAGCGGAGCAAGTGGCGTGTATTTCCAGTGCTCGGTCTTGCGGCTGGGCCAGGGAGCGGCTGACCAGTTATCCGCACCCTGCCGGCGCAGACTGGCCAACCAGTCGGGGCTTTGCTGTTGGGCGGCTAGTTCAAGCGCCCTGTTCTGAAAATCCGTCATGGTGATCAGGCCACCTCTTCTTCGAGCCAGGCATATCCCTTGGCTTCCAGCTCAAGTGCCAGACTCTTGTCACCGGATTTGACGATCCGACCGCCGGCCAATACATGGACGTGATCGGGAACGATGTAATCAAGCAAGCGTTGATAGTGGGTCACGACAATGAAGCTACGTTTGCCGTCACGCAGGCTGTTCACGCCATCGGCAACCAATTGCAGAGCGTCGATGTCCAGACCCGAATCGGTCTCGTCGAGAATGCACAGGTCTGGCGCGAGCAGCATCATCTGCATCAGCTCGTTACGCTTCTTCTCACCGCCGGAGAAACCCTCGTTTACTCCACGCTTGAGAAAGCTCGCAGGCAGATCTACACGCTTGCTGGTTTCGCGGGCCAACTTCATGAAGTCGACGGCCGAGAGCTCCGGCAGCCCGGCATGCTTGCGCCGCGCATCAAGAGAAACCTTCAGGAACTCCATGTTGCTGACACCGGGAATTTCTACCGGATACTGGAATGCCAGAAACAGGCCTTCACGGGCTCGCTCCTCGGTATCCATCTCGAGCAGATCATGCCCCTTGTAGGTAATGGAGCCGGCTGTTGCTTCGTAGCCTGGACGCCCGGCCAGAACGTTACCGAGGGTGCTCTTACCGGAGCCATTGGGCCCCATAATCGCGTGAACCTCGCCCGGCTTGATCTCGATGTCCAGGCCCTTAAGGATATCTATTTGCTCAACTTTAGCGTGCAACCCTTTGACTGATAACATATTTGACGCCCAATAACTGTGTGAATTTTATATATCTGGAGCAGACTGAAAGTCGGGATTAACCCACCGACCCTTCCAGACTGACTTCAAGCAACTTGCCTGCCTCGACCGCGAACTCCATTGGAAGCTCCTTGAATACCTCGCGGCAGAAGCCGTTGACGATCATCGAGATCGCTTTTTCGGCATCCAGTCCTCGCTGCTGGCACAGGAACATCTGGTCATCACTGACCTTGGAGGTCGTAGCCTCGTGTTCGACTACCGCTGTCGGGTTGCGGCTTTCTATATAGGGAAACGTATGAGCACCGCAGCGATCACCAATCAGCAATGAGTCGCACTGGGTAAAGTTACGCGCGCCGTCGGCACCGGGATTAAAGCGCACCAGACCACGGTAAGCACTATTGCTCTGCCCCGCAGAAATACCCTTGGCGATGATTGTGGACTTGGTGTTCTTGCCCAGGTGAATCATCTTGGTGCCGGTGTCGGCCTGCTGGAAATTATTGGTCAGAGCGACCGAATAGAACTCACCGACACTGTTATCACCCTTGAGGATGCAGCTTGGATATTTCCAGGTGACTGCAGAACCGGTCTCAACCTGAGTCCAGGAAATCTTTGCATTGGTATGGCAAATGCCGCGCTTGGTAACAAAGTTGTAGATACCACCCTTACCTTCCGCGTTACCCGGATACCAGTTCTGCACAGTCGAGTACTTGATGGTCGCGTTATCGAGTGCAACCAACTCGACGACAGCAGCGTGGAGCTGATTCTCGTCACGCATCGGTGCGGTACAACCCTCGAGGTAGCTCACTTGAGAGCCCTCCTCGGCGATGATCAGCGTGCGCTCAAACTGTCCTGTGTTCATCTCGTTGATGCGGAAATAGGTCGACAGCTCCATGGGGCAACGCACGCCCTTGGGGATGTAAACGAAGGAACCATCGGAGAAGACCGCCGAGTTAAGCGCTGCGTAATAGTTATCCTTCTGAGGGACAACGCTACCCAGATACTTTTTGACCAGCTCCGGACAACGATGCACCGCTTCACTGATAGGACAAAAGATCACGCCCGCCTCTTCCAGCTTGGCGCGGAAGGTGGTCACTACCGATACCGAATCGAATACCGCATCGACAGCAACACCGGCAAGCATCTCCTGCTCGTGGAGCGGGATCCCCAACTTTTCATAAGTACGAATAAGTTCAGGATCGACTTCGTCCAGGCTCTTCGGCTTGTCAGCCATGCTCTTGGGCGAAGAAAAATAGGAAACCGCCTGGAAATCAATTTCCGGATAATGCACGTGGGCCCATGTAGGCTCATCCATCTCCTGCCAGGCGCGGAACGCCTTTAGGCGCCACTCAAGCAGCCACTCGGGCTCGCCCTTCTTCTCGGATATGAAGCGTACAGTGCTCTCATCCAGACCGGGAGGCAGAGTATCGGATTCGATGCTGGAGTGAAATCCAGCTGCGTAATCGCGCTTGATAAGGCTTTCGACTTGTTCAGTCACGGTATCACCTCGGTCAGGCAACGGATGGTGTGAACCATCTGTCGCTGCTTATTTCAGGCAGCAGCACGGGCCAACGGTGGCCTGCACTGCATGAATCGGACGGTTCTTGTGACCGCTTCAGATAATTCGTTCCAACGTTGATGCTTTGGATGCAGAGCTGTTGATGCAGCCGCTTTGATCCTGCCGAATACGGACACGCTGAATATCTTCACGTGAAACCAGATCAGCAAGGCTGATATCGCTAAGGAAGTCGTGCAGTCGTTCGCTCAGATCAGACCATAAATGGTGCGTCAGGCAGACTTCACCCTGCTGGCAGTCACCGCGTCCAAGGCATCGTGTGGCGTCCATGGAATCGTTAACGGCTTCGACAATCTGCGCCACACTGATGGCGGAGGGACCACCGGCCAGACGATAACCACCACCAGGCCCGCGTACGCTCTCGACCAGCTTGCATCGACGCAGCTTGGCAAAAAGCTGTTCAAGATATGAAATGGACACACCTTGACGCTGTGAAATATCCGCCAGCGTGATCGGCCCCTGATCTTCGTGCAGGGCAAGATCCAGCATGGCGGTTACCGCATAGCGGCCTTTCGTTGTCAGTCGCATTAGCGATCCCGAACCGATTGGACATTGCCGCACTATGCAATAGCCAAGCGTTTTAGTCAAGTATTCAGCTGTCCTGCGACCCGCATTATAAGGCTATTTGTGCGCATCCAGAAGGCGCTGACACGTATCCATACATCCCCGCACTGATAACCGACTCAGTTGTTATTGCCTGGCCACATCAGGTCAACCGATGTTCCGACATCAATGGAAAGCAGATGATGCACAAAGAGGCTGATAGACCGGGCTGGACAATGGTATCTTCAGAGGTATATTCGAACCGTAAGAAAAGGAGTCCATCAATGAATCATTACCACGAATTCTTCATCAACGGCGAGTGGGTCCAGCCAAAAGGCGACAGGACTATCGACGTGATCAACCCAGCGACAGAACAGGTCGCTGCTACCATCGCACTGGGTAACAAGGAAGACGTCGATCTGGCTGTTGAAGCCGCCAGAAATGCCTTTGTCACCTTTTCCCAGACAACGCGCGAAGAGCGCATCGCTCTACTTGAGCGAGTCATGGAAGTTTTCATGAAGCGCCTCCCCGACGTTGCAGAAGCCATTTCCATCGAGATGGGTGCACCGGCCAAGCTCTCCAAGACTGCACAGGCGCCGTCAGGTATCGGGCACTTTTCAGCCGCTCTGGACGCGCTCAAGGAGTTCAAGTTCGAAGAAGAGATGGGCACCACGCTGGTCGTAAAGGAGCCAATTGGTGTTTGCGGTCTGATTACCCCCTGGAACTGGCCGATGAACCAGATGGCCTGCAAGGTTGCCCCCGCTCTGGCCACTGGCTGCACCATGGTTCTCAAGCCCTCTGAAGTTGCGCCCTTGTCTGCCTTGATTCTGGCTGAAGTTCTTGAAGAAGCCGGTGTACCCGCTGGTGTATTCAACCTGGTCAATGGCGACGGCCCCACTGTTGGCGCAGCCATGTCTGCACACCCCGGCATCGACATGATGTCCTTCACAGGTTCCACCGCCGCTGGCCGGATGGTCATGAAGTCCGGTGCAGACACCATCAAACGTATCGCTCTGGAGCTGGGTGGCAAGTCCGCCAATATTCTGCTTGATGATGTCGACTTTGAAAAAATGGTTGGCCATGCGGTCATGTCCTGCATGAACAATACCGGCCAGTCCTGTAACGCGCCGACTCGCCTGCTGGTACCCAACAACCGTATGGACGAAGTGGCTGCTATTGCCAACGCCGTCGCTGCCAAGGTCAAGGCTGGTGATCCGAACGCCAGCGATACTGTCATCGGCCCGGTGGCTTCGGAAAACCAGTGGAAGAAAATTCAGGGTCTGATCAAGGACGGTATCGAGGAAGGCGCTAAACTCGTCACCGGCGGTCCGGATCGTCCTGAAGGCCTCGCGACGGGCTTTTATGTCAAGCCGACTGTGTTCAGCCACGTAACTAACGACATGCACATTGCTCGCGAAGAAATCTTTGGGCCCGTGCTGTCGATCATCGGTTATGAAGATGAAGAAGATGCTGTGCGCATTGCCAACGACACCGTCTATGGGCTGTCTGGCTATGTATCCTCCTCCAATCTGGATCGTGCACGTAATGTTGCTCGCCGCATTCGTACCGGCATGGTGCACCTCAACGGCGCTCCGCTGGACAACAAGGCGCCCTTTGGCGGTTACAAGGAATCAGGTATCGGCCGTGAGTGGGGCCACTACGGCTTCGAGGATTTCCTCGAGGTCAAGTCCATCTTCGGTTACAACGTTGCTGCCAAGTAAGCAGACCGCCGGGGCTACCCCGGCGCCTGTTTTCTGAACACAAAAAAGCCAGCTTACGCTGGCTTTTTTGTGTCTGGTGCAAAAGTGAAAATGGATCCCCACCTTCGCGGGGATGACATTTTCTCAAACATACTGCCCCTATGGAGCGCCGTCCGTTAACCGAGTGACTTGATCGCCTCGATCATTTGCGCCATCACCTTCTGGGCATCACCGTAGACCATGGAGGTATTGTCGGCATAGAACAGTTCGTTCTCTACCCCGGAGTACCCCTTGCCCTGCCCGCGTTTGACCACATAGGCAGTCTGCGCCATATCCACATTGAGGATCGGCATACCGTAGATCGGACTCGACTTCTTGGTTCGCGCAGCCGGGTTAACAACGTCGTTGGCACCCAGTACGATTGCAACATCCGCCTGGGCGAAGTCCTCGTTGATGTCTTCCAGGTCAAAGATGATGTCGTAAGGCACGCCAGCTTCCGCCAGCAATACGTTCATGTGACCAGGCATACGGCCGGCAACCGGATGGATAGCAAAGCGCACGTCAACGCCCTGCTTCTGCAGCATCTTCACGAACTCGTAGAGTTTGTGCTGAGCCTGGGCAACTGCCAGGCCGTAACCCGGAACGATGATGACCTTATTGGCGTAATACATCGCGATTGCCGCATCGGAGGCTTCTGCCGCTTTCATGCTGCCTTCGATCTCGCTGTCGCCGGCATCGGCTGTCTCGCCGAACTGACTGAAGATTACGTTGGACACCGGACGATTCATTGCCTTGGCCATCATCAGCGTCAGCAGCGTACCCGCCGAACCAACCACGGTACCGGCAATGATCATCGCAGGGTTCTGCAGCACGAAACCTTCAAATGCAACAGCCAGACCGGTAAAGGCGTTGTACAGGGAGATCACCACTGGCATGTCGGCGCCGCCAATCGGGTTGGTCAGCATGACACCCAACACCAGCGACAGAATGAAGAATACTGATACCAGTGTGATGGACACCTCGCTTGCCATGCCCGCGGTAGTGATTGCCGCGCCAGTTGCCAATGCCAGAAAAAACAGCACCGCATTGAGCGCTTGCTGGCCAGGCAGACGGATGGTCTTGTTGATTCGACCATCAAGCTTGGCCCAGGCAATCAATGAGCCCGACAGCGCCACAGCACCAATAAGGCCGCCAAGTACGGCAAGTACAGTCACTACCAGCCCGTGGGACTGAGCGTTACCCGAAAACAGCTCGATAGCGGCAATTGCAGCTGCCGCGCCGCCACCCATACCGTTATACAGGGCAACCATCTGCGGCATATCAGTCATGGCGACTTTCTTGCCGCTGTACCAGGCCCAACCAATGCCTATGCCAAGCGCTATGACAACCAGCACCAGGTTGACCCATACATGGGGCTGAGCTTTTTCGTTAACGTCCAGGCCATAGAGGAAAGCCACAGCCACGGCGATAACCATACCCCAGCCGGCAACAACAATACCTGAGCGAGCAGTTACCGGACTCGCCATGCGCTTGAGTCCGTAAATAAACAACAGGGCCGCAAGAAAATAGGCCGCTTCGATTATCAGCGTTGTATCCATGACCTATTCCTTATCCGACGTTGAGGCTTTGTCAGCGCGCTTGTCGCTGGTTTTGAACATCTGCAGCATGCGCTCGGTCACAACGTAACCGCCCGCTGCGTTGCCCGCCCCCAGGAGTACGCCGAAGAAGCCGATAACCTGTTCCAGTGGTGTCGCCGCATTCAACAGCGCCCACATGGCACCTACGACAACAATACCGTGGATGAAGTTGGAACCGGACATCAGGGGCGTGTGCAGAATCGCCGGAACGCGACCGATGATCTCGTAGCCGGTAAAGGCGGCGAGCATAAAGATATACAGGGCAACAAACCCGGTAATAGTGGTTGTAGCGTCCATGATCATTCCCCCGTAGTGGTTTCGGCTGCTTTTCGGGCCGCTTCGTTCTTGATTTCACCGTCATGAGTCAACACGGCGCCCGCCAGAACCTCGTCTTCCCAGTCGATAGTCAATTCACCATCCTTGACCATCAGGCTGATAAGAGCCAACAGGTTGCGCGAGTACAACTCTGATGCGTGCTCCGCAAGGTGGCTGGGAATATTCAGTGGCGCGACGATGGTGGTCGGACCAACCTCGACGGTGTCGCCGGGCTGAGTCAGGGGCGTATTGCCGCCGCCCTCTGCCGCAAGGTCAACAATCACCGAGCCTGGCTTCATGCCGAGGATCTGGGATTCACTGATGATTTTGGGGCTGGGACGACCTGGAATGGACGCTGTAGTGATTACCGCATCGGCATTCTGGATATGGCGGGTAAGCACCTCATCAACCTTGGCCTGTTCTTCCGATGTCAACTCTCGGGCATAACCGCCAGAACCGCTGGCAGATACCCCGGTATCAACGAATTTGCCGCCTACGGACTCAACCTGCTCTTTCACCTCCGGACGAACGTCATAGCCCTCTACGATTGCACCGAGCCGCTTAGCCGTAGCCAGAGCCTGCAAGCCTGCTACCCCGGCCCCCATTACAAGGATGCGCGCCGGGCGAAGTGAACCCACAGCCGTGGTCATCATTGGCAAAATACGGTTGAGATTGGTCGCTGCTAGCAAAGCGGCATAATAACCGGCCAGAGCTGCCTGGGAAGACAAGGCATCCATGGCTTGTGCACGGGTAATGCGCGGCACAAGCTCCATCGCAAAACAGGTAATCTTGTGATCACGCAAGGCCTGCACGATAGGGGCTTCACGGTGTGCATAAACAAAGCAACAGAGCACGGTGCCGGGTTTCATCTGCTCGATTTCCGCGATCGATGGCGGTTGCACACGAAACACCAGATCGACACCGGTAGGTGGCTCGGCAACCTTGACGCCCACTTTTTCATAAGCAGCGTCGGGAATCCTGGCGGCTTCACCGGCTCCCGGCTGAAAGCTGATTTCGATCCCGAGTTTGGAAAGTTTTTCCGCTACCACTGGGACCAGGGCAACGCGCTTCTCGTGCAGTCGGGTTTCCCCGGGGACAAACAACTGAACAGTCATGACAGACCCTTCGCTTCAAAAGATGGCCTATCATAGACCATCGTCTGGGTTGTTTGCGATAGGGCGCCCTGTTATGGAGCGCTGGGTACGCTCAGGCTGGCTGCGGCTCAAACTCCCGAGCCACCTCGTCCATCAACTGTGCGTTATTGTGCTGCCAGGGATGGAAATCCTCTCGAAAGAAATCGCGGTACGCTGGAATCAAACGAGTAAAAAATCCTTTTGGTCCCCAAAGCCAGACCATACCGTTCCACCACGTACCAAAATTCAGTTTCCCATCCTTTCTAAGCATGTGCAGCGTGCCCTTGGTGACATCCTTGAGAAAGAAGAAGGTCGCCTGACGCATCGCCTTGCGTAGGATCTTGCGGTCTCCTGACACCTGCATATAAACGTCAAAGGCGACTGCCTTATGCTCGGTTTCCTCCAGGGCATGCCAGCGCCAGAGTCGCTGCATTTCCGGGTTGGCCTTATCTATCCATTCCGGTTCACTCAGCAGCGCATTAGCCAAAATCGCCGTAAAATGCTCCATCGCAACCGTACCGGCCAACTGGCGATCCGGAGAAAACTGCTTCTGCACGAACCTGATACGCCGCTTGACGTGCATCTCCAATCGATCGATGTCATACCCAAGTGCCCGCAATCGGTTGTTGTAATCGATATGTTCGCGGCTGTGATGACCTTCCTGACCGATGAAGCCACGGATCTGCTCCTGTAGCACCGGATCGGTGATTTGATCACGAAACTGGCGTACCGAATCGATGAAATAGCGCTCGCCATCCGGAAACAAAACCGACATGGCGTTGAAAAAATGGGTCTTGAATGGGTCATTGCCGTGCCAGTAGCGCGGTAGCGGGTCCGGCAGGCTGAAATCCATACGACGCGGACGTATTTGCAGGTGTGCAGGCGTAAGACTCATATCGACTCCTGAGGCAAGCGAGGCTTATTGCCCCGTTCTAATGTATCTCGCGATAGTAGGCTTTCAGTTTGACAAGTAACAGGTCGGATACAGCCATTTACCAAGGCGTATATGGCGTAGATCGAAGAGAGGGTACCTCTGGCTGGCACATTTCTTGATTGAGGCTAGGGTTAAAAAGTACTCCTTGCGAACCTAACTACTCAGGAAGAGCCATGACAGCGATCATTGATTTTCTCAATACTATCTTCTGGGGCTATGTCCTCATCTACGGGCTTTTGGCGGTCGGTGTGTTCTTCACGATTCGCCTGGGCTTCCTGCAATTTCTCAATTTTGGCGAAATGATCCGGGCGATCAGGGGCTCCCGTCAAAGCGACAAGAACGGGATCTCTCCCTTTCAGGCCCTGGCAACCAGTCTGGCGTCCAGGGTAGGAACGGGGAATCTTGCGGGCGTGGCAGTCGCTTTGTATCTGGGTGGCGCGGGCGCGATTTTCTGGATGTGGATGGTTGCCCTGGTCGGCATGGCAACCGCCTATTCAGAAAGCACCCTGGCCCAGCTATACAAGATCCGCGATGGCAGTGGGCAGTACAGGGGCGGGCCGGCTTTCTATATTTCCCAAGGGCTGAATGCGCCCTGGGCCGGCGGTGTATTTTCTGTTTGCCTGATCATCTCCTTCGGACTTGTTTTCAATGCGGTTCAGGCAAACTCAATCGCCGATGCGATGGAAGGTGCTTTCGGTTTTTCCAAGATGTGGGTGGGTATCGGCCTGGCAATAGGAGCAGCTCTGGTCATTTTCGGAGGAATACGCTCAATTGCCCGCTTCGCCGAGATTATTGTGCCGTTCATGGCTGGAGCTTATGTATTGATGGCCCTGGTGGTCATGGCCATTAACATCACTGATGTTCCGGGCGTGCTGGCGACTATTGTCCGAAGTGCATTCGGGCTGGAAGAAGCCGCCGGAGGTGTGGCTGGCTCCGTGACTGCTGCGATGTTGAACGGCATCAAGCGTGGGCTGTTTTCCAACGAAGCAGGCATGGGATCGGCGCCGAACGTGGCAGCTACAGCAACCCCCGCGCCCCACCACCCCTCATCCCAGGGTCTGGTACAGGCGCTGGGTGTATTTATCGACACCATAGTGATCTGTACTGCTACGGCGGTCATGATCCTGCTCTCCGGCGTGCTTGAACCTGGCTCGGGCATTACCGGCACCCAGCTGACCCAGCAAGCCATGGCTTCCCATATTGGGGTGAGCGGTACCTACTTTATCGCTATTGCCATATTGTTTTTCGCCTTCACCTCGATCGTAGCCAATTACTCCTACGCGGAAAACGCGATGACGTTTCTGGGCATGGGTAACAGAACCGGCTTTACCGTGTTGCGCATTGCAGCTCTGGGCATGGTCGTCTGGGGATCGATGCAGGCAGTCTCTACGGTATTCAACGCCGCTGATGCGTCCATGGGCCTGATGGCTACGGTAAATCTGATCGCCATCGTGCTGTTATCCGGTACCGTGGCGAAACTGACCAAGGATTATCTCGCCCAACGCAAGGAGGGTCTGGTGCCCACCTTCAAGCTCAAGGATTTCCCCGAACTGAAAGACAAGATCAAGAACGATATCTGGAGGTAAAACAGCAAGGCATACGTATAAAAAAGGCAGCCCGTAGGCTGCCTTTTTTCTGACTGGCTGTGTTCAATCAGTCCTTGATACGCCAGGTGGTCCCGCCCTTACCATCCTCAAGCACAACACCCTTGTCGGTCAGCGCATCACGTATGCGATCAGACTCGGCCCAGTTCTTGTCAGCACGAGCCTGAAGCCGCGCCTTGATCAAGGCCTCGATTTCTGCGGCATCGACCTTGCCGCTGCCGCCGGCCTGGAGAAACATATCCGGATCAAGCTGCAAAAGTCCGAGGTTACCGGCCAACTCACGTAGCCGTGCCGCGAGTGCTGCGGCAGATTCCGGATCGCCATCTTTGAGGCGGTTGACTTCACGCACCATATCGAACAACACAGCGCAGGCCTCAGGCGTATTGAAATCATCATCCATTGCTGCACCGAAGCGCTCGACAAAATCATCACCACCGGCAGGCTGGGCGTCAGGCAGGCCCTTGAGTGCGTGATAGAAACGCTCAAGTGCACCCCTGGCTTCCTTGAGGTTATCTTCCGAATAGTTGATGGAGCTTCGGTACTGGCTGGACACCAGCAGATAGCGCACCACTTCAGGATGATATTTTTGCAGTACCTCGCGGATAGTGAAGAAATTGCCCAGTGACTTGGACATTTTCTCGCCGTCTACGCGCACGGCGCCAGCGTGCATCCAGGCCATAGCGTAGGGCTTTTCATTGGCCGCTTCGCTCTGCGCTATTTCGTTCTCGTGATGCGGAAACACCAGATCCGGTCCGCCACCGTGGATGTCAAAGGTGTCACCCAGACAGCAGTTGGACATGACCGAGCATTCGATATGCCAACCGGGACGACCCTCTCCCCAAGGCAAGGACCAGCTAGGCTCACCCGGCTTTACTGCCTTCCAGAGCACGAAATCCAGTGGATCTTCCTTGGCCTCGTCCACTTCTACCCGCGCACCGGACCGCAGATCCTCGATCTTCTTACGTGACAGCTTGCCGTAACCATCAAACTTGCCCACGCGGTAATAGACATCGCCATTGCCTGGAGCGTACGCGTAGCCCTTGTCAATCAGCGTCTGAATCATTGCATGCATGCCCGGCACGTGATCACTCGCGCGTGGCTCCATGTCGGGTCGCAATACATTCAGGCGGGCTTCATCCTCGTGCATTGCGGCGATCATACGATTGGTCAGTACCTGAAAAGTCTCGCCGTTCTCATTGGCGCGACGGATGATCTTGTCGTCGATATCAGTAATGTTGCGCACATAGGTCAGCTTGTAACCGCGAAAGCGCAACCACCGGGCGACCACGTCAAAGGCAACCATCACTCGCGCATGACCAATGTGGCAGTAGTCGTAAACGGTCATACCGCATACATAAAGCCGTACATGATTATCTTCCAGCGGCTTGAGCGGTGCTTTGGCTTTTGTCAGCGTGTTGTAAATCGAAAGCCCCATTATTGCCCCCAGGAATCGCGTAGCGTCACAGTGCGGTTGAACACCAGACGGTCCGGCCGCGAATCCTTGCTGTCGACACAGAAATAGCCTTCGCGCTCAAACTGGAAGCGCTCTTCAGCAGCCGCACTCGCCAGCGAGGGCTCGGCCCGGCAGCCACTGAGCACAACCAGAGACTCAGGATTGATATTCTCCAGAAAGGTACCACCCTCCTCGCTCTTGTCGGGATTGGAAGCACGGAACAGACGGTCATAAAGACGCACTTCGCATTCCAGACTCTGCGCCGCTGGCACCCAGTGGATCACACCCTTTACCTTGCGACCTTCAGGATTCTTGCCAAGGGTCTCAGGGTCATAGGAGCACAGCAGCTCGGTAATATTACCGTCTGCATCGGTAACGGCCTCATCGGCACGGATAACATAACTGCCGCGCAGACGCACTTCGCCACCGGGTATCAGACGCTTGTAGCCCTTGGGCGGCTCAACCATGAAGTCGTCCTGGTCGATGTAGATCTCACGGCTGAATGGTAGCTCGCGCGTACCTATATCTGCTTTGGGGTGTCTTGGCAGGTGCAGTTCTTCGATCTGGTTGTCCGGATAGTTGGTAATGGTCACCTTCAGCGGGCGCAGCACGCACATGGCCCGCGGCGCGTTGGCGTCCAGATCATCACGAATACAGAATTCCAGCACACCCATATCGACGACCGCATCGGAACGTGTCACGCCAATTCGTTCACAGAAATCACGCAACGACCCCGGTGTATAACCCCGGCGGCGGAAGGCGCTTAGAGTCGACATACGTGGATCATCCCAGCCATCAACATGGCCTTCGTCGACCAACTGCTTGAGCTTGCGCTTGCTGGTAACCGTGTAATTGAGGTTCAGCCGCGCGAATTCGTACTGACGTGGCTGGGCCTGCACCGGAAGGTTATTCAGGAACCACTCGTACAGCGGACGGTGGTCCTCGAACTCCAGGGTACAGATCGAGTGGGTAACACCCTCTATGGCATCAGACTGGCCGTGGGTAAAATCATAGCTCGGGTACACGCACCACTTGTTCCCCGTCTGATGGTGATGGGCATGGCGAATACGATAAAGAATCGGGTCACGCAGATTCATGTTTGGCGCGGCCATGTCGATCTTCGCCCGCAGAGCTTTGGCGCCATCGGGAAATTCACCGGCTGTCATGCGCGCGAACAGATCAAGGTTGTCCTCGACGCTACGGTCGCGGAACGGGCTGTTCTTGCCCGCTTCGGTAAGATTACCGCGGTATTCGCGTGCCTGATCAGAGTTGAGATCGCAGACATAGGCCTTGCCCGCGCGAATCAGTTCGATTGCCCAGGCATGCAGCTGGTCGAAATAATCCGAGGCAAAACGAATATTGCCTTTCCATTGGAAACCCAGCCACTCTACATCCTGTTTGATGGCGTCGATGTATTCCTGCTCTTCCTTCGCTGGATTGGTATCGTCGAAGCGAAGATGGCAATCACCACCGAATTCATCGGCCAGACCGAAATTCAGACAGATCGACTTGGCGTGGCCGATATGCAGGTAACCGTTGGGTTCAGGCGGGAAACGGGTGACGATCCTGTCATGTTTGCCGCTCTCCAGATCGGCGCGGACAAGCTGGCGCAGGAAGTGTGCGGGTGCGGTGGTTTCCGGTTTGTTCATAGGATATGCAAGACTCGATACGGGTGAAGCCGCCGGGGCGTCACGGATTTTGGCTAGGCCATGTTGGCCAAAACGCTTATCATACCGCAAAGTGTCAAGCGCCTGAACGCAGTATGCGGATTGGCGCCAAGCAGAATTCAAATCTAGCCCGAGGACTGAGCATATGGTCAAGCTGCATACCAATTACGGCGTTATCACCCTGGAACTGTTCGAGGACAAGGCGCCGCAAACGGTCGAGAATTTCAAGCAATATGTCCGCGATGGCCATTATGACAACACTATCTTCCATCGTGTTATTCCGAACTTCATGGTCCAGGGCGGCGGTTTTGAACCCGGCATGAAACAGAAAGATACCCGGGCGGTGATCAAGAACGAAGCCAATAACGGCGTCAGCAACAGCGTAGGTACCGTTGCCATGGCCCGCACCATGGAACCCCACTCTGCCAGCGCCCAGTTCTTTATCAATGTTGCCGACAATGATTTCCTCAATCACAGTGCCGAAACTGTTCAGGGCTGGGGTTATGCGGTCTTCGGCAAGGTCAGCGACGGCATGGATGTAGTGGAGAAGATCAAATCCGTTCCTACGACCATGCGTTCCGGTCATCAGGATGTACCCGCCGACGATGTCATCATCGAGCGCGCTGAACTGGCCGAGTAAGCATTACCGATGCGCTATCTGTTCATTTCAGATTTGCACCTGCAGCCTGAACGCTCGGATATCACCCGGGCGTTTCTGCATTGTATGGATACGCGAGCCCGCCTGGCCGATGAGCTGTATATTCTCGGGGACTTTTTTGAGGTCTGGCTAGGCGATGACGAACAGAACTCACTAGCGACCGAGGTCATCAACGCCCTCGCTCGGCTTTCAGCGGCAGGAACGCGAATATATGTCATGCATGGCAACCGGGATTTCCTGCTAGGTAAGCGTTTTTGTCGCGCTGCGGGTTGCACGCTACTGCCAGATCCCCATGTTGTGCAGTTAAATGGTGAGCAGGTGTTACTCATGCACGGTGACAGCCTGTGCACTGACGACCTGGCCTATATGAAGATGCGGCGTTTACTGCGCAATCCGCTGAGCCTTTTCATACTGAATAATCTGTCCCTGGCCCAACGCCGCAAGATTGGCCGTAAATTGCGCAATGAAAGCCGGGAACAGACCCGCCAGAAGCCCAGCGATATCACCGATGTCAACCTTGGTCAGGTAGCCGAAACCATGCGCAAACACAGGGTGCGCACCCTCATACACGGCCATACGCACCGCCCCGTCGTCCATCAAATGATCATGGAAGGTGAGCCAGCGCAACGCATAGTGCTGGGCGACTGGGATACCTCTGGCTGGTATCTTGAGGTGGACGAAAATGGCTATCGGCTCGAGTCTTTTCCCTTATCTTGACCCAAAGGTCGCATTGCATAACACATGCCGTTCTTATTACGCATTTGGAGCGGGTACGGCAGGCTGTTATACTTTCGTGCTAAACGATCACGGAAGATCACTCACATAATCGATTTCAGATCTGGCCTAGAGTAGGAGATACATAGTGGAACGCGAATTCATGGAGTTTGACGTTGTCATCGTGGGCGCCGGGCCTTCGGGTCTCGCCGCCGCTTGTCGCATCAAGCAGCAAGCAGCCGAAGCCGGCCAGGAAGTCAGCGTTTGTGTAGTAGAAAAGGGTTCCGAAGTGGGTGCCCACATTCTGTCCGGTGCTGTTTTCGAGCCGCGCGCCCTCAACGAACTTTTCCCTGACTGGAAAGAGCTGGGCGCTCCGTTGAACGTCCCGGTAACCGGCGATGACATCTATATGCTTACCGGTGAAGACAAGTCGGTAAAATTGCCCAACATGCTGGTCCCCAAGACCATGCACAACGAAGGCAACTACATCATTTCCCTGGGCAACCTGTGCCGCTGGATGGCAGAACAGGCCGAGAATCTCGGTGTAGAGGTTTATCCGGGATTTGCCGCACAGGAAGCGCTGATTGACGAAAACGGCGTGGTGCGCGGCATTCTGACTGGCGATCTGGGTGTTGACCGTGAAGGCAACCCGAAGGAAGGCTTCTATACCCCCGGCATGGAATTGCGCGCCAAATATACCCTGTTCGCTGAAGGCTGCCGCGGCCACATCGGCAAGCAGCTGATCAAGCGCTACGATCTGAATTCCGACGCTGATGCACAGCACTACGGTATTGGTATCAAGGAAATCTGGGACATAGACCCATCCAAGCACAAGGAAGGCCTAGTGGTTCACACGGCCGGCTGGCCGCTGGAAGTAACCGGCAATGAAAACACCGGTGGCTCTTTCCTTTACCACACCGAGAACAACCAGGTGCTTGTAGGTCTGATTGTTGACCTGTCCTATTCCAACCCGCACCTTTCGCCTTTTGATGAATTCCAGCGTCTGAAGCACCACCCGGTTATCAAGCAATACCTGGAAGGTGGCAAACGTGTTTCTTACGGTGCTCGCGCGATCTGCAAGGGTGGCTTGAACTCACTGCCGAAGATGGTATTCCCCGGCGGTGCGCTTATCGGTTGCGATCTGGGCACGCTGAACTTCGCCAAGATCAAGGGTAACCACACTGCGATGAAGTCCGGCATGCTTGCCGCTGACGCCATTGTCGAGGCATTGAAGGCCGGCAGTGAAGGCGGTGATGAACTGGCTGCCTACCCGGAGAAGTTCAAGTCCAGTTGGTTGTATGAAGAGCTTTTTGGCTCACGCAACTTCGGCCCGGCGATCCACAAGTTCGGTGCGCTGATGGGTGGTGCATTCAACTTTGTCGACCAGAACATCTTCGGCGGCAAGATACCGATGACCCTGCGCGACAAGACTCCGGACTATGCGTGCATGAAAAAGGCCTCCGAAGCGCCCAAGATCAACTATCCCAAGCCTGACGGGGTATTGAGCTTCGACAAGCTGTCCTCGGTGTTCATTTCTAACACCAATCACGAGGAAGACCAGCCAGTCCACCTGACCCTCAAGGATCCGAGCATCCCGATCGGCACAAACCTGCCCCTGTACGATGAGCCAGCGCAGCGTTATTGTCCGGCCGGCGTATACGAGGTAGTGACCCAGGATGATGGTGAGAAACGCTTCCAGATCAACGCCCAGAACTGTGTGCACTGCAAGACCTGTGATATCAAGGACCCTTCGCAGAACATCAACTGGGTTGCACCGGAAGGCACTGGCGGCCCGAATTATCCGAACATGTAAGCGTATTATCTGCACTCTGCACTAACAAAAACCCCGGCAATAGCCGGGGTTTTTGCGTTCATGAACTGCTACAAGTCAGTAATTACCGGCTGCCAATTGAAGCTCATCCTTCAGTGCTATTACATCCACTGCCACGGTCAGTTTGTGCTCTCCGCCTCCGGTCATAACGCCCTTGAGTGGCGTCACATCTGCGAAGTCGCGACCCCAGCCGAGAATGATGTATCGCTCATCAGGCGTACAGCCGTTGGTAGGGTCAATCTCCAGCCAGCCCCAACCTGGAATGAATACTGAAACCCAGGCATGGGTAGCGTCGGCGCCTAACAACTTCTCCTGACCCGGCGGCGGCAATGTCTCCATGTAGCCGCTGACATAACGTGCTGCAAGACCGAGCGAACGCATACAACCAATAGCCAGATGGGCAAAATCCTGGCAGACACCCCGTTTAGTGGCCAGAACTTCACTCAGTGGGGTCGCCACGGTCGTTGAATCCGGATCGTAGGCGAACTCGTTGAAAATGCGCAAATTCAGATCCAGTACGGCATCGAGCATATTGCGCCCTGGCTGGAAGCTGTTCAGCGCATAGCGTGCCAGACTTTCATGCTGACGTACGAAGGGCGAATCAAGGACGTAAAGGCGTGCATCCAGACAGTCGCGGTTACTGTATCGCGGATCAGCCATTGTATCCCTGACCGCCTGCTCCCAGGCAATGGTAGAGAAGAAATCCTGCGTAGGCCTCGGGCGCGTTTCTATCTCGCTGGTCACGCTCACCTGGAGCTCGTCGTGCAATGCTTCCAGGGAAAAATACACCACCCTGTTACCAAAGAAATCGGTGCGCTCGCGCATACGCACGGGCGCAGGAGAAATCTCTACCTGTGCATTACTGCAGTGCTGCCACGCAAGATTACGAGGCAGAATACGCGCTTCGTTATGGCTCAGGCTGGCAGAGCTGCTGTATTCATAACGCGTGGTGTGGCGCAGCTGGAATTTCATGACAATTTACTCTACTCGGGTGTTATTACCATGGTGCATCGTTACCAGCTGGCGAGGCGCCTCGACATGACTGAAATGGCTGTGCGAGATGGCGTTCGACAATTCCGACATGGGTTCGATCAAATCATCCAGCAGGGTTGTAAGTGCTTCCCGGGCAGACTCTGAATGCTCCAGATCTGCGAGCATATCGATATCTACCAGATGCAGCTGACTGGTAGCCTGAATGATCAGCCGCTTTTCCAGATTACGATAAGGCGAGTTACCCGGCGAGGGTAGCTTCTCGACCTGCCGTTCCAGCCGCCTGAGCATGTAACCGATTGACCTTGGATTGGCCTCGTCGAATAGCAGAAGATCAAGAATGGCCGCTGGATGCAGCTGTGAGCGGTAGCGTCGACGATAAACCGTAAAGTTGTCGGTGGTCGCCAGTACGACCTCCCAGAGCGGGATACCCGGCTGGGCAGCAGTAAGCAGTGCCAGTTTGAGGAGTTCCAGGCTGCTCAAAGTACGCTCTATAAAGCGGCCCATATCCAGAAAGCGCCAACCATAGTGATGGGGCATTGTCTCGTTGCACAAACCAAAAAACGCCGAGAGATCCAGCACCGTGGCTTCCAGATGACGCTGACCGGCAACAATCCCCCTGGCCCGGGACATGCCGTTGAAACGCTGGCGCATACTGTTGATCGCGCGCCAGCTGTCGTCTCCCAGGTGATCGCGGACCGCCCGACTGTTGCGCACAAAGTGGCCGAACAACGCAGGCATACCATCGGGTTGATCTTCGACAAACAACTGCATCAGACGCTCACGGGCCATGAGATATTCAGCGGAGAATCGTTTGTGCCCGGCAAGAGCCTCAAGTTCTGCCTCTTCAGATTCTGCATCCGGGGCCACTCCAAGCGCGACCAACAGATCAGGGAGTACGTTGGCGCCGTTTTCCTGCCTGTCGTTTTGCAGCAAGCGCCCAAGTGCTTCACGTAGCAAGCGCCCTCGGACGTCAAGACGTTCTCCGTAACGGCCCAGCCAGAACATGCTTTCGGCAACCCGGCATGGCAGGTCCTTGCCATCGCGCGTAACTACAATAGGGCCCAAGGCTTGGCGCAGCATACTGATATGCGGCTGAGGTACTGGCGCCAGCACCCACACATCCTTGACAGTGCGGCTTTGCATCAAGGGTGAGCCAGGCTCACCAACCCACGCCAGCCCTCCCGGCATGATGCGATAACTGCGCTCATAGACTGGTTTATCCAGATCATCGGGTTCGACAAGACTGAAGAAACGCAGCGTCGTGTGCTGGCGCTCTACTTCCCGGGAGTCTGGATTGAACCCCGGGGTAACAGCCGATACGACCGGTCGCTGAGCAGTAAACAGATAGGGCCGGCGTTCCAGATCGTGCCGCAGCGCCTGTACATCCTTGAGGGACATCTGGTCAGCACGAATCATTTTCCCAGGATGGGATATATCACGCAGGATCCATTCATCCAGGGACTGGTAGACCTGGTCCAGAGCAAACCGATCGCCACACCAGAGCGTTTCACGGCACGGCAACAGAAGAGTTTCGCCCAGCAGGCGCTGACATAGTCCCGGCATGAAGGCAGCCAGCGCGGGATGCTCGAGAACCCCGGCTCCCAATGCATTGGCGATACGCACTTCGCCATTACGGGCCGCCTGCAGCAGACCTGGAACACCTAGCAGTGAGTCAGGACGCAGTTCCAATGGATCGCACCAGGGATCGTTGATCTGTCGAACAATCACGTCCACCTGGGTCAAGCCGCCGAGGGTTCGTACGGACACCTGGCCGTCGCGCACTACCAGGTCATCCCCCTCCACCAGCGAGAAGTTCATGTAATTTGCCAACCAGGCGTGCTCGAAGTAGCCGGCGCTGCCGGGACCCGGAGATAACAAAACAATATTAGGCTGCTCTTTCTGAGCGCTCGCCATGCTCGCCAGGCACCGATGTTGGGCTTGCAGAAAGCCTGCCAGGCGCTTAATTGGTGCATCGCGGTAAATACTGGGCAATGCACGACTCAGAGTGATGCGATTTTCCAACGCATAACCGGCGCCAGCTGGAGACTGTGTTGAGTCGCCCAGTACCTGCCAGCGACCCTGATCGTCACGCACCACGTCGGTACCATGAAAAATGAGTAACGGACGGTCGAGCTGTGTCGGATTATCGGCGGCGGCAAAAAGGTAACCAGGATGGGTAAACACCAGCTCCGGCGGCAGCAATCCTTCGTTGATGACCTTGCGCTCGCCATAGAGGTCGTCCAGCAGGTGCTCGAGAAGCCGGCTGCGCTGTTTGAGCCCGGCTTCTAGAACCTGCCATTCCGCGGTGTCAATCACCCAGGGCAGACAGTCGAGCTGCCAGGAGCGCAACTGGCCAGGGTCATCCTCATAGGGATTAAAGGTGACGCCGTTTTCGTGCAGCAGGCTTTGAGCCTCCTCACTGCGCGTGACCATTGCCTCAACGCCCAGTGCGGCAAACTCATCCATCAGCCCCTGCCAGTGGGCACGGGGTTGCATATCACGATCGAGAAGCTCGTCATGTTCCGGGTGACCTGGATAGTCACCGAGCAATGATTTCAATGCGTGATCCAGACTACCCGATTGCTGCATAGCTGCTTCCTGAAAGAGCTCCCCAAGCGAACATCCTTGTATCGGCTGAGCAGGGACATACGTGAGCTAGATTCGTATGCCCTTTCTGTAGGTAGTGCGGAGTCCGTGCCGCCGCGAGCCGGGATTATAAACCAGTCGCGGGCACACGGGCACGACGTAGATCGAGAGTATGCGGATATTCTTGGCCAGGTGCCTGCACAATGCGACCAAAGGTGCCCTGGGTATGCCCGTGTGACCAGAACCGTGTCATACGCCGTGCTTCAGCCTCATTGGCATTAACCGGGAAGGTTTCATAATTGCGGCCCGCCGGATGTACCACGTGATAGGTACAGCCGCCCAGCGAGCGGTTATTCCAGTTATCCACCAGATCGAATACCAGCGGTGCGTGTACCTGAATCATCGGATGCATAGCCGATGGTGGCTGCCAGGCCCGGTAGCGTACTGCAGCCACCGCCTCGCCCGGCTTGCCAGTTGACTGCAGCGGCACTTGGAAACCATTGCAGGTGAGAATATGCCGTGACGGATTAAAGTCCTGAACCCGCACTTCCATCCGCTCCACTGAGGAATCTACATAACGTGCAGTACCGCCACCGCTAACCTCTTCGCCTAGCACGTGCCAGGGTTCGATCGCCTGCCGCAGCTCGATACCCACACCCTGATAGCGCACCTCCCCCACCCGTGGGAAACGGAAGTCGAGGAATGGCGCGAACCATTCCGCCTCGAACGCAAAACCATGCTCCCTCAAGTCCGAGAGAACATCGCACAGATCCTCCCAGATGAAATGCGGCATCATCCAGCGGTCGTGCAGCGCGGTTCCCCAACGGGCCAGCGGCTTGCGATAGGGCTTGGACCAGAAACGTGCAACCAGGGCACGAATCAGCAGTTGCTGCATGAGACTCATTTGTGGATGCGGAGGCATCTCGAAACCGCGCAGTTCCAGCAGGCCGAGCCGACCAGTAGAAGAATCCGGGGAATAGAGCTTGTCTATACAGAATTCGGCGCGGTGGGTATTGCCAGTAATGTCGGTGAGTAGATGGCGAAGGAGTCGATCAACTATCCAGGGCTGGGGAATTTCACCTTCGGGCATTTGTGACAATGCGATTTCCAGCTCATAAAGGGCTTCGTGGCGAGCCTCGTCGACCCGGGGCGCCTGACTGGTGGGACCAATAAACATCCCGGAAAAGAGATATGACAGGCTCGGATGATGCTGCCAGAAGATCAGCATACTGGCGAGCAGGTCCGGCCGGCGTAAAAATGGCGAGTCGGTCGGGGTGCTGCCGCCCAGGGTTACATGGTTGCCGCCACCAGTACCCGTATGGCGGCCGTCAAGCATGAATTTTTCGCTACCCAGGCGCGTAAGCCTGGCTTCTTCATACAGGATCTCGGTATTGGCAACCAGATCCCGCCAGTTGGTCGCCGGCATGACGTTCACTTCGATCACGCCCGGGTCAGGGGTAATCATGAACTTTTCAATACGCGTATCGCTAGGCGGTGCATAGCCCTCGATACATACCGGCAACTCCAGATGGGCGGCGGTTTGTTCAATCGTGGCGAGCAGTTGCAGGTATTCTTCGAGCTGAGTGAGGGGCGGCAGGAACACAAAAAGCTTGCCGTCCCGTGGTTCCAGGCACAGTGCAGTGCCAATCACCCCTTCCTCCGTCAGTTCAGGGAGCTGTTCCTGCCAGTCCTGGCCCTGACCCTGATGATGACGACCGTCACTCTCGGCAGCAGCCTGCGACTCACTGTAGCGGCTGGCAACTTCGCCGTGGATGTCAGCCAATGCAGGTGGCGCCTCGAAAAGCGAACGCGGTTGCGGCTCTTCAAGCTTGCGCAAAGGCAAGGCAGACAGAGGCAAACGCAGGCCCATAGGCGAATCACCGGGAACCAGATAGAGGTTTTCCCTGCGTACCGGCCACTTGCTGCTCTCCCAGGTCTCTTTTTTCGTATTACGTGCCAGGGGCAGGGCAAGCCCGGTCATTTCATCGAGACCGCGCTCAAGCAGACGCACCAAGCGTGCGCGCGCCTCATCATCCTTAAGATCACTGTCGGCAAGCTCTACATCGCTCGGCTGCTGTTGTTCCAGCCAGAGGTAATAATAAGCGTCCTCGTAGCAGGGAATGAGGTAGCGCTCGTCCAGCCCAAGTCGCTTGACCAGTTCACGGGCAAACGCTTGGGTCTGTTCTTCATTTACCTGATAATCGCCATTGATGTCCGCCAGCCAGCGATCATCCTGCCATACCGCCTTGCCGTCTCGACGCCAGTAGCAGGCAAGTGCCCAACGCGGCAGGGGTTCACCGGGGTACCATTTGCCCTGCTGATAATGAAGAAGTGATTTCGGCGCATAGTGAGGGCGCAAACGCATCAGGAGCTTTTCAGCAAACGCTCTTTTGGTCGGCCCCTGGGCTGCAATGGTCCATTCTGGTGCATCCATATCGTCGATTGCCACAAAAGTGGGCTCACCACCCATGGTCAAACGCACATCCTGGTCTACCAACTGCCTGTCAACCTGGTCGCCCAGGGACTTGATCCTCTCCCACGCCTCTTCCGTGTAGGGTTTGGTAACGCGAGGATCCTCATGAATACGGGTAACACTCATTTCGAAACCGAAAGTGACTTCGCAGGGTTCTGAGGCACCGGTAATAGGTGCCGCGCTGGAAGGCTCCGGGGTCGCGGCCAAGGGAATATGTCCCTCACCAGCAAACAGCCCGGAGGTGGGATCCAGACCTACCCAGCCCGCGCCGGGAATGAACACTTCGGTCCAGGCGTGAAGATCGGTGAAATCCACTTCGGTACCAGAGGGACCGTCCAGAGCCTTGACGTCTGCCGTCAACTGGATGAGATAACCTGAAACAAACCGCGCTGCCAGCCCCAGCTGGCGGAAAATTTCGACCAGCAACCAGGCTGAATCACGGCAGGAACCTCGCTTGAGCTCCAGCGTTTCTTCGGCCGTCTGCACGCCAGGCTCCATGCGAATCAGGTACTCGACGTCCTCGGATAGTCGCTGGTTGATCATCACCAGAAAATCGGTGATCGGACGTTTTTCCATAGACAGGGTCTGCATCCAGCGCTTGAGCAGAGGACCCTTGTCTTCTTTCTCGAGGTAAGGCCCCAGCTCCTTGCGTAGGGCTTCGGGATAACTGAAAGGAAATTCCTCGGCGTACTCTTCAACAAAGAAATCGAAGGGATTGACCACTGTCATGGGCACAACCAGTTCAACATCCACGTACAGATGATCGATCTTTTCAGGAAAGACTACCCGTGCAACGTGGTTGCCAAAGGGGTCCTGTTGCCAGTTGATAAAGTGCTCGCCACCATCGATTTTCAGGCTGTAAGCCTCCACCGGAGTGCGGCAATGGGGGGCTGGCATCAAACGAATCTGATGAGGCGCGACAGCAACTGGCTTGTCGAAGTCGTAACGTGTCGAATGCTTGAGTGCTACGCGGATAGTCATGAATCGCTTCCCAAATCTGAAATAGTTATCTTCACCAGCATAGCAACCCCTGTGCCAAATGCCCGACAAAACCAACGCCGAGCATGATTGACCAACGCGAATGGCAAACCGGTGCTAGGCTAATACCAACTAGAAGTTACCGTTATATGTATTGTCGAACGATTTCGACACTGCCGGTGACAGGCTGGTACAGCTATTGCATCGTGTGTACTTATAATCATCGGAGCGGACAGAGTAGCCTAATGAGCAAAGTTAACTGGGAAAACTACGCCTCCAAGGGCTTTTTCGACGAATTGATCGCAGCGCCGGGTAAACCCCGGCCAGAAGCTGCCATGTTGTGCCAATATCTGGCAGATCTGGATTCACGAGAAATCAACGAGCACAAGACGGCAGCAGAAGTTGCCATCCAGCTAATGGGTATTACCTTTACGGTCTATACCGAAGGCAGCATGATCGACCGTGCCTGGCCATTCGACATCGTGCCGCGGATTATCCCCCTGAGTGAATGGCAAAAAACCGAAGCCGGACTCAAGCAGCGGGTTCAGGCGCTGAACATGTTCATTGACGACCTTTACCACGACCAGAAGATCATCAAGGACAAGGTTTTTCCCGCCGAGATACTGCAGAAGTCAGTCAACTTCAGACCCCAGTGTGTAGGAGTGCATCCACCCCACAACATCTGGGCGCACATCTGCGGTTCGGACCTGGTACGAGACAACGACGGCACGCTGTATGTACTTGAGGATAACTTGCGCGTGCCATCCGGCGTTTCTTACATGCTGGAAAATCGTAACGTGACCAAGCGGGTCATGCCGGAGCTTTTCGCCGGCGGCCGCATTCAGCCCGTAGACGACTACACCTCTCAGCTTTACGACATGCTGGCTTCAATGTCGCCACGGCCGGGTGACGATCCCTGCATCGTGATTCTGACCCCTGGCATCTACAACTCCGCCTATTACGAACATGCCTATCTTGCCCAGCAGATGGGTGTGGAAGTGGTCGAGGGCTCTGATCTGGTGGTTGGCGAAGACGATTGCGTCTACATGCGCCGCATCGACGGCCTGAGCCGGGTTGACGTCATCTATCGACGAGTTGATGACATGTTCATCGACCCAGAAGTTTTCAATCCAGACTCGATCCTGGGTGTGCGTGGGCTGATGCGCGCCTGGCGCAAGGGCAATGTGGCCCTGGCCAATGCTCCGGGTGCCGGCGTGGCCGACGACAAGGTGGTGTATGCCTTTGTACCGGCGATCATCAAGTACTATCTGGACCAGGAACCCCTGCTGCCCAACGTGCCCAGCTATCTTTGCATGTTCGACAAGGACCGAGAGTACGTACTCGCCAACCTGGACAAGCTGGTGGTCAAACCAGCCAATGAATCAGGTGGATACGGCATGCTGATTGGCCCTCACTCGACCAAGAAGGAGCGGGACAAATTTGCCGAGCTGATAAAGGCTGATCCACGCAATTACATGGCGCAACCCACGCTGAGCCTGTCGACATCACCCACCCTCTGCGCCGACGGAATGGAACCACGGCATGTGGATTTGCGCCCATTCATTCTTTCGGGTGAAAGCCCCTGGGTTACCACGGGTGGACTGACTCGTGTGGCATTGACCAAGGGCTCCCTGGTGGTGAATTCATCCCAGGGTGGTGGTAGCAAGGACACCTGGATCGTCGACCTGGCGGGGAACTGATTATGCTTTCAAGAGTTGCAGAAAACATTTACTGGCTGGCGCGGTACGTAGAACGTGCTGAAGATACCGCCCGCCTGCTTAGCGTCAATAGCCACCTTTTGCTGGACCTTCCTAAATCGACAAAACTCGGCTGGAGCGAGATTATAGCCATCACCGGTAACGATGAGCTGTTTGACGAACTTTACGACACACGCGACGAGGTCAGCGTTCTCTCGTTCATGTGCGGTGACGTGCGCTACACCGGTTCTATTCTAAGCTCCCTGGCTGCCGCACGGGAAAATCTTCGCACTACCCGCGAGATTATTCCCCGCGAAATTTGGGAGGAAATCAACCAGTTGTATCTCAACGTCAAGGAACAGGTTGAAGCAGGGATAACGCCAAGACGACGAGATGCCTTTTTGAGTCGGGTTATCCGCAGTTGCCAGACAGTCAACGGCCTTATCGAGGGCATGCTCAGCTATACGCAGGCACGTACCTTCCTGATGCTCGGTCGCCAGCTTGAACGCGCCGACATGACCACCCGGATTATTGATGTGCGCTCGGCTAACCTCCTGCCGCGTAGTCCCGATGACCTTACGCCCTTCGAAAATCTGCAGTGGATGAGCGTGCTCAAGTCCCTTAGTGGTTTCCAGATGTACCGTCAGCATGTCCGTCTGCGTATACGCGGACCGGACGTTCTGCAATACCTCCTGCAGGATCGCCGCTTTCCCCGAGCAGTGGCGTGCAGTCTCGAGCGTCTGGCTATTGCGCTGAAGAGCCTGCCAATGCACGAAGCGGCCCTGGAAGAGGTTGAAAACTGCAGAACGCATATTGCCAATGCTGAAATCATTCGGATGGCTGCCGAACCTGACCTGCTTCATGGATTTGTCGACGAAATACAGATCGACTTTGACGAAGTGCATGAGGCAATACGCCGTACTTATTTCGCCCAAACGGAAGATACTGGTCAAACTAATATCCAGAGCCAGGGTCAGAGTGGGAGCGAGGGCCAAAGTCAAAAGCAGACACAGTCAAAGTAACGCCTCGCCCCTATCGGAAGAAACAGCGAAATGAGCTATTTTGATCAGTTGGTCAGCCGTAGCGAGGGGCACCAGCTCTTCGATTACCACCCCAACGGCCATGTGCAGAAATGCCAATGCGGGCAAGCAATTTTTTTTGACAATACCCACTGCCTGCGCTGTGGCGCTCAGCTGGGTTATCACCCCGCTCAGGGTATGCTTTGCGCGCTGAAGGCAGATAAGACCGTTGGCCAGTGGCGAGTAGAGACAGCTGGCCCACTCAAGGACAAGCTGTTCTCTCGCTGCCAGAATCTCAAGAGCGCGGCACAGTGCAACTGGCTGGTTACTGACCCGCAAACAGAGCCCTTCTGCACTGCCTGCGCGCTCAATCTGGTGGTCCCCGATCTGAGCGTGCCGGTAAATGCCGAATACTGGCACCGCACGGAAGAAGCCAAACGCCGCCTTATAGCCCAGTTGATCATGCTTGGACTGCCAACGGTTTCCCAGGAGCTCGACCCAGAGCAAGGCCTGGGCTTCAAGCTATTGCGTCAGCAGCAAGGCGGGCCTGCAGTCATGACCGGGCATATGGACGGAGTGATCACGCTCGATGTCATAGAAGCCGACCCGGCCCACCGTGAGCGCGTGCGCCAGAACATGCACGAGCCTTACCGCACGCTACTTGGTCATTTTCGCCATGAATCCGGTCACTACTATTGGGACCGCCTGGTACAGAACAGCCCCTGGCTAAAGACCTACCGTAATCTGTTTGGCGATGAACGGCAGGATTACCAGAAATCACTAGAAAAGCATTACAGCGACGGCCCTCCGGGAGACTGGCAAAACACCTTCATCAGCAGCTACGCCGCATCCCACCCTTGGGAAGACTGGGCCGAGACCTGGGCGCACTATCTGCATATGACCGATACCCTGAACGTCGCTCTGGATTTCGGCATCAGATTGGACACCCTGGAACTCAAGCCTGACCAGTTCAAGACCAGCCAACTGGACGGATGCGCACGGGGCAACGATGATCAGGCTGCCTTTTTATCGTTCATCAACCGCTGGGTTCAATTGAGTGGCGTGCTCAATGTGCTTGCTCGCAGCATGGGCCAGTCGGATATCTATCCGTTTGTGCTCACCGTACCCAGCCTGCGCAAGCTCTACATGGTGCATAGCGTCGTCGCGGATTACACCAACCCGCTGTGATCAAGCTGCCACAATAGGAATAAGCATGGGAGCCAGTTCCGGCTCCAGGGGCGCATCGGGTAGCGGCGGCAGCCCATGCCGAGCCCGAGCTCGCTGGCAATCGACATTGGCCAGACCGTTCTCGCCATGCCAGGCAAATTCCCGGCAACTGGAAGAACGCTGCTCGTAGATATTGCAACGCACGCCCTCCCCTACGGTACCCATCAATGCGGTGCAGCGCGGAACGGGCTGATTGGTGCCTTGCATACAACTCAGGTGGGGTGAAATCTGTTCGGTCAGATGACCTGGTACCAGACCACCTTCAGTAGCATCGGTCTCTCCCCAGTAGAAGGAAACCCTGAAAGTGGCACAACAGGCACCGCAATTCAGACAGGGCGAGGGGTTGTTCATGGTATTGCATTACTCATATGGCTACGGTGAACGACTTGTACAGTGTCTGCAGGCCTCTACACAAGGGGGTCTAAAGCCAAAATTGCAAGAATTTTTCAAAGGCTTACCGCCAGGAAATAACCCAATCCTCTGGCTAATCATTCAGCTCATCCTCAAGCCCCCGAAAAGCTTCAAGAAAAGGTAAGATCATAGATCTCTTTCCACCTGAACCATGGATAACCGCATGTCTGAGTCAGCCATCATCGCCGGTATGCATACGGGCCATCTGAACCGTATCGCGACCCATATTGATCAAGCCTATCTGCAGCCAGGCAAGCTGCCGGGTGCGCTCACCCTGGTCGCCCGCCGCGGTGAAATATGCTACCTGAATGCCCAGGGAATGATGGATGTGGAGCGTAACAAACCCGTGCAACGCGACACCCTGTTCCGCGTGTACTCGATGACCAAGCCCATGACTTCCATCGCGTTAATGCAGATGTACGAGCAGGGTCGTTTTCTACTCGACGACCCGGTACACAAATACATTCCCTCCTGGGCCAATTTGCGAGTCTACAAGGCCGGCGTACATCCGCAGTTCATGACAACCCCGACACAGCGACCGATGACCATCCGTGATCTGCTGACGCACCAATCGGGCCTGACCTACGGATTCATGAATCGGACCAACGTTGACGCGGGGTACCGCGCCCTGAAACTCGATGGAGGCGCCGGCCTGACGCTTGAGAAGCTGATCGACGAGTTGTCACGCCTGCCGCTGGAATTCTCCCCGGGCACGGCCTGGAACTACTCGGTGTCCACCGATGTGGTTGGTTATCTGGTTCAGGTACTGTCCGGTATGACCCTAGAGGAGTATTTCGCCCAGCACATTTTCAAACCGCTTGGCATGCAGGACACCTTCTTCACCGTACCGGCAAACAAGATCGAGCGCTTTGCGGCTTGCTACCAGTATCAGCCTGGCGACACCTTCAGCTTGCAGGATGATCCAAAGCAATCGGCATTCACCCATGCTCACGGTTATCTGTCAGGTGGCGGCGGGCTGGTTTCAACGGTCGACGACTACTACCGTTTTGCCCAGGCGCTTGCCAGTGGCGGCGAATTTCAGGGCGCACGCATCATAGGCCGTAAAACGCTGGAGTTCATGCGTCTGAATCATTTGCCAGACAACCAGGATCTGCCGGCCGTCTCGGTGGGCGCTTTCAGTGAAACGCCCTACGAGGGCTCAGGTTTCGGGTTAGGCTTTTCGGTCAAGACCGATGTTGCCAAATCCCATACCAATGGATCAGTTGGAGAGTACGGCTGGGGGGGCATGGCCAGCACCAATTTCTTTATCGATCCAGTGGAGGACCTGATGATGATTTTCATGACGCAGCTCATCCCGTCCTCCACCTACCAGATACGGCAGGAGCTACGCGCCATTATCAACGGGGCCATCGTGGATTGAGGCGTCAGGGGCTCTATGAGCGGGTGGCCTCAGCCTGAGCAAGGTCCGCCGCCGTGGCACTGTCATCGCGCTGCAATACACCGGTGTCATCCTGCGGTAACAATCCGCAGCGGTACCCGATATTCATGCCCAGACAGACCCCCGAGTCGATCCAGCAACAGATTCAGCGTCATCTGCCAGAGCACCTGCAACTGGAAAATCTGCTGCACACCGGTGCACGGCATTTACGCTGGCAAACCGTACACCGCGTGGACATCAACGGGATCGACATACCCATCAAGGTTATTGAAATGGGTAGTCGCTCCCCCCTGGTGCCCGTTATCGGCTTCTTCGGAGGCGTACATGGCGTTGAACGGATAGGCACCCAGGTGCTGCTGTCCTGGCTCCATAGCCTGATCCATCGGCTCGACTGGGATGATCAACTGCGGCGTCAACTGGAGCGGATACGTCTGGTTTTCATGCCGATGATCAACCCCGGCGGCATATGGCATCACAAACGTAGCAACCTCAATGGCATAGACCTGATGCGCAATGCCCCTATTGATGCAATGGGCGCAACTCCCTGGCTGGTCAGTGGTCATCGCATCAGCCCACGCCTGCCATGGTACCGGGGCAAGCAGGGCGACCCTATGCAGGCCGAGTCTGCTGCGCTGGTTGATACAGTGCGTCAACGGTTGCTCTGCGCGCCCTTCTCCATGAGCATCGACTGCCACAGCGGGTTCGGAAGGCAGGATCGACTCTGGTGCAGTTATGCTCGCACACACCGACCTATCCAGAATATTGCCGAAGTACTCTCGCTCAAACGCTTGTATCAGAACACCTTCCCCAACCATCACCCCTATATCATTGAACCCCAGTCGGTGCAGTACACCACCCACGGCGACCTGTGGGATTACCTGTACGACGAGTCGGTGGAACAGCACCCTGGCAACATATTTCTGCCTTTTACCCTGGAAATGGGCTCGTGGCTGTGGGTACGCAAGAATCCACGGCAGATGCTGGATTATTTCGGCTACTTCAACCCGGTTATCACCCATCGCAAACGCCGTGTGCTGCGCCAACATCTGCCGCTCTTCGAATTTCTTCTTGGCGCCAGCCAATCCTGGCGCAATTGGGTGCCGCGGCCCTCCCAGCGCGATGCCATAACCCAGGCAGCGATCGCAGAATGGTTCCTTTAAGTCACTCCCGGAGTACCCATACCCCGCCCATTTGAGGTATAAGGGCGCTATGAAAATCCCAAAACGCTTAGAACCCCTGGTCGAAGATGGCCTGATAGACGAAGTGATCCGTCCGCTGATGAGCGGAAAGGAAGCGGCTGTCTATCTGGTGCGTTGCGGTTCGGAGATCCGCTGCGCAAAAGTCTATAAGGAAGCGGCCAAGCGCAGCTTCAAACAGGCAGTGCTTTATCAGGAAGGCCGCAAGGTCCGCAACTCGCGACGCTCGCGGGCAATGGAAAAGGGCTCCAAGTTTGGCCGAGGCCAGCAGGAAGAAGCCTGGCAAAGTGCCGAAGTGGATGCGCTTTACAAGCTCGATGCGGCTGGTGTCCGCGTGCCCAAGCCCTACGGCTGCTTTGAGGGCGTCCTGCTCATGGAGCTGGTGACCGATGATGAGGGCGGCGTGGCCCCGCGCTTGAACGATGTATCCATGGATGCCGAGCAAGCCCGGGAAGACCATGCTGTGGTCATGGAGTACGTCAAATTGATGCTATGCGCCGGTCTTGTGCATGGTGACCTGTCCGAGTTCAACGTGCTGGTGGATGCCTACGGCCCGGTGATCATCGATCTACCCCAGGCAGTGGATGCAGCGGCCAACAACAATGCCCGGTCGATGCTCGATCGCGACGTCAACAACATGACTCAGTATTACGGCCAGTACGCACCCGATCTCCTTGCCACTCGCTATGCAAAAGAGTTGTGGGCTCTGTATGAAGATGGCGAGCTTACGCCCGAGACCGAGCTGACGGGCTACTTCAAGGAAGACGAGAACGCCGCTGACGTGGATTCTGTCGTGCAGGAAATCAAGGCCGTTATGGAAGAAGAACGCGAGCGGCGCGAACGTATACGCGAGGCTGACGAGCAGGACTGAAGTAACTGAAGTCAGTCCAGCCCGCTAGAGGTCCACCTTGCCGCGCAAGGACTTGGCCTTGCCGCGTATCTTCTTGCCTTCAATACGTCGCTCCTGCGAGCCCCTGGTGGGCCTTGTAGGCCGCCGACGCTTCTGCACTGCCACCGCCCCATTGATCAGCTCCTGAAGGCGCTTGATTGCATCGTCGCGGTTCATTTCCTGGGTCCGATAGGACTGGGCCTTGATAATAATGACCCCATCCTTGGTTATACGCTGATCAGACAGCTTCAGGAGCCGTTCCTTAAAGAACGGCGGCAGACTGGAGGTGTTTATGTCGAATCGCAGGTGAATGGCGCTGGAGACCTTGTTGACGTTCTGGCCGCCCGCACCCTGGGAGCGGATAGCCGTTATATCCACTTCCCAGTCACCCAATTGCATATCATGGCTTAAATTGATCATGCTCCAAGTTTACTGCCTGACAGCTGCATGCCAAGGTTTTTCATGTGGCTGAAGGTGACTGCGACGCCTGGGTGAGAAAATTGAGCATCCAGCTCATCATTACATCGGCATCCACCTCGGCATTGAGGGACACCTGACCCTCCCGCAACCGCGCCTGGGGTATGGAAATCTTGCGCATCTCCATCAGATCCCGTGAATAGGTTTTGCAGAACTCCGGATGGCCCTGCACGCTCATGAAATGGCGCCCGTATTGCACGACGTAATAGGGGCAAAAGAGGCTGCTGACGAGCACCTCGGCTGCAACATCGGCGGGGAGACGAATCACCTGATCCTGGTGGCTGACAATCAGATCCAGCTTTTCCTGCCAGGGAGACATCCAGTTCTTGCGCGTGACCACCTGATTGAAGGATATCCCTACCCCCCAGCCCTTTTCCGACTTGCCAACTTCACCGCCAAGCGCCTTGGCCATTAACTGATGGCCGAAACAGACGCCAATGAGGGGAATGCGCTGGCGCCATAACTCACGCACGAAATCTTCAAGCACATCCACCCAGGCCAGACCATCATTCACACCGAACTTGCTACCGGTAGTGAAATAAGCATGGTGTTCGTCCAGACGCACCGGATACTCACCATCCATCACACGATAGATGGTCAACTGTAAATCCGGTATCTGGCTGCGCAGCAGATCCTCGAACATTTGTGGATAGTTGCCATGGGCTGGCTGCAGATCCTGAGCCACATCATCACACTGCAAAAGACCTATTTTCATATACTTACAACACACCTTTAATTTCGCTTATGAGTATTTCACAATACTTTTATTCATCATGGGCGATGGGATTGCTACCCGACGCCCCATCAACAACCGCCATTATCGCAATCAGATCGTTCCAACTCACCAAGGATTTATTCGGTTAAGTATTGATCAGAACGCCCAAAATTAAAAAACAGATACATCGTGCATCGGCTGAGTAATCGAGGTAAGACTTACAATGCCAGCACAAATATTTAGCTATCCAAAGATAGCCAGTCCTCAAGATTGCGCCAGAAAACTGATAACTCAGTTTTCCTGACCGATGTCCTCGTTCCATAGCTCTGGATTGGCAGCAATAAAGGACCGCATAAGCTCGATACACTCTTCGTCCTGCAGTACTTCGACCTCCACCCCTCGGCTGCGCAACAGATCTTCCTCGCCCATGAAAGTCTGATTCTCACCAATCACCACCCTGGGGATGCCATAAAGCAAGATCGCGCCAGTACACATCGCACAGGGCGACAGCGTGGTATAGAGCGTCGAGGCCGCATACACCGCAGCGGACTGGCGACCGGCATTCTCCAGCGCATCCATCTCGCCATGCAGAATCGCACTGCCCTGTTGAACTCGCCGATTGTGCCCCCGACCAATAATCCTGCCGTCGTGGACCAGCACAGATCCAATGGGGATACCGCCCTCGGCCAGGCCTGAGCAGGCCTAGTCTATGGTGGCGCGCATGAAGGTGTCGATGGTAGGCATGGGTTACTTCCTGTGTTGCGGATGGATTAATTTACAGCGTGGCATTTTTCATGCGAGCCAGACTATAGGCTTAAGTAATTTCCCATTAAGATGGAGCCAATAATTTTTCCATCAGGAAACCCGATGCAATCCTATCTCCCCCCTACCAATCGATCCTATTCCACAGCAGTGCAATGGCTGCTCGGCGCTGCGGCATTGGTCATTGTGCTGGGCGGCTTGAAAGCTATCAGCCATATTCTTACGCCGTTTTTGCTGGCGGCGTTTCTCGCGATTATCTGCGCACCGCCGCTGAGCTGGATGCAGCGGCGCGGCGTGCCTGGTCCCTTGTCGGTACTGGTGCTGTTTTCAGTGGTAGGGCTGACGTTCTTTCTGCTGTTTCTGGCGCTCAAGGGCGCCGCGGAAAGCATGGCAAACCAGGCGCCCTTTTATCAGGCGCGGTTTTCGGGATGGATGGTCGAATTGCGTGAAATGATCGCTGCGCGTGGGCTGCCGGCGGAGCTTTTGCCGGCCACCATGCCGTTGCCGGCTACGGCGACTATTACCGGCGTGGCCCGAGATCTGGCTGGGGGGCTTGGGCAGTTCACCGCGAGTACCCTGCTGGTGCTCCTGGCGTTCATGTTCCTGTTGCTGGAGGAGCGTACCTTTGCCGGCAAGCTCAATGCCGCGTTCCCCGGTCGCCGGCGTGCCCGAGTACGTGGGCGTCGCTTCCTGCGCTCGGTATACCGCTACCTGGTTATCAAGACTGCGGCGAGCACCGCAACGGGCGTCATTGTAGGTATCGGGCTGACTTTCATGGGGGTCGATTTTGCCGTGCTCTGGGCAATCGTTGCAGGGCTGCTTAATTTCATCCCCACTATCGGTTCGATTATTGCCGCCATTCCAGCGGTAGTGATTGCCATGATGGGTATCGGGCCAGTAGAAGGATTGCTGGTACTGGCGCTATATGTGGGAGTCAACACCATTATCGGCAGCATCCTTGAGCCGCGCCTGATGGGTCGCAGTCTGGGACTTTCACCGCTGGTTGTACTGATTTCGTTACTGCTCTGGGGTTATGTATTCGGCCCTATCGGGATGTTGCTAGCGGTTCCCCTGACAATGATTGCCAAACTGGCGTTGGACTCTTCGCCGCAGACTCGCTGGGCCGGCATCATGATGAGCGATACTGCCAGACGCGTGCGCGACTGAGATTGCCCGCTACTGCAAGTGTTCGCGTCCCTGTAGCATGGCCGCGCTCTCAGCCAGCACCAAAGCATCGGCAAACGCGCCTCGCTCTACCGCAATTGCCGCTTCCGCTGCCAACTGCGCTGTCTCTCCTGTCTGGGGTGCCGTGCGCAACAGATCTGCCACCCGATGAAGCCTCTCGGCCACATCGGGCATTCCCCGGCTCCGCTCGATATTGGCACGGGACTCGACCAAGGTAATGGACCTGTCCATGCGCTCCTGGTCTAGCATTTGCGGGTTGGCGACAATACGCTCCGCCTCGGCGGCAACGATAGGTGCCTGTTGAGCCTTGACACCGACACTCAGGCCGGTTGCCAGTAATCCTGCAATTAGCAGCGGGTAGCTGATCTGATTCATGGGGTAGTTGCCTCTAAGGTTGAATACCTGTTCGAGCACCCTGACCCCATGAAGGTTCCACTTTCTATCGCCAGCCAGGTACGCCGCGTCGTATGACCCTGGAAAAGTCATCACTGCGTCCTGCCTCTTTGGCCCGAAGGGTGATGCGCCCCGCCCTCCGCAACTCAGCCATGTTCATGTCTGGTTGCAGACCACCCATCTTCTGTATGTAAGAAGGCAAGTACCCCGACAGCAAAAGCCGATAATCCAGGGGCAAGCCGGCCACAATCGATTGCATCATCTTGAAAACCAGAGTTGTGCAGTTGGCCGTGACCGTTTGATAGAAACGAGGCTGTTCAGCCAGTTGGTTTGCCTGATTCACATAGGCAAGAAAAAGCGAGCGCATGGCCGCATCGGATAATTCAACGCGATACAGATAGGCATCCTCACCGCGCACGTTGGTACGCACATGAATCACATCACGCTCATCACTGGCGATAATCGCGAGCTCGAACTGCTTGAAGAATCCACCCAGCTCGGAGAAAACCTCGGTCTGCTCACGCCGGACCTCAACGGTGAACGTAATGAAGCTGCCATCACTGAAACCAAACGACACCAGAACATGGGCGATGGCCGGGATGCCCCAGTAGGAGGTCACAACATCAACCGACTGCAACTGGTTGAGATCATACTGGCGTGTCTCCCAGACAGTGTCGTACTCCTGGTCACTGTGCCAGGTAAAGTTACGCACGTTATGCAGCAGAACCTTGCTGCCCTGCACTTCTCCAGTGGTGATATGTGCCAGATCGTCTGCCCAATGCCGGTCATGGCTTGGTTCGAGACTATTCCACCAGAACAGTAACCCTGCAAACGCGATGACATAGACACTCATGCCCGCCAATGCCCAGCCTTTCCATGCCATAAAGATGAGCACGACGGTCCCGAGAATCCACAGGGCGACAATCAGGTAACGCCCGACAACACCCCAGGGCGCCTGGAACCACAGGGCCAGAACAGCCCAAAGGCTGAACAAAATGACAAGAAAAGTGAACAGAGACAACATGATGCGCAAAGCAGACCTCTCACTGATGATATGGCCGGCGACGCGTCGCACAGCCCGAATATCCGCACTTTACTCCAATTAGGACAACAGGATTTCCTTACCCGTCGATTACCGATTTCCTGAACTCAAGCCTGACTCTGACTTCGGGCTTGAATAGCCCTTGAGCAGGGGGCAGACTACTGGATAGATAACTAGTAGACTCCAACGATGTCGATTCCCGCAACCCCCGTACTCAGCCCCCTGTACTACCTGGATAACTTCCGTACTGTCCTGGTCTGGATAAGTGCGCGTTATAGCGATCTGCTGAACGCGGATGAGCTGCAATTCATAGCTGAATTTGACTCGCTGAGCACTCCCGCTCAGGCATTACTGGTGCGCATGATCATGCGCAAGGGTCTGCATTTTCGAGCGAGCAAGCTGAGCTACAGTGAAATTGGACCTATTGACGAGGCTGCTGAGCCGCTCTGCGCCCTGGGCTGGCTGCGGACCGATGTCGAGATCGACCTCGAGGTTCTTTTCTCGTTAATGCGCAAGGATGAGCTCCTGGCCCAGTTGCCTGCGGCCGCAAAGCTCAGGACCTGCACCAAGGGAGGTATGCTCGAGACCCTTAGCCTGGGTGACAATGGAGATGCTGATTGTAGGCAAAAACCCTTTAGCCTCTGGTGCCCAAGCTCCCGGGAGATCCTCTACAGCCTGACCATCAATACCCTGTGTGATCGCCTGCGCCTGATATTCTTTGGCAATCTGAATCAGACCTGGGCCGAGTTCGTGCTGGCTGATCTAGGGATCTTTCGTTACGAAACCATCGATATTGCCCCTGAGTCTCGGGGTTTCCGCTTCAGGAAAGATATTGATGACTTTCTACATCTGCATGCATGTCGTGAGGCATTCGAGGCGGGGATGCCGATTGAAGAGATTGAACAGACTATAGGTGATTTTTCCAATTCCAATCCCTACCTGCAGGAACGTCACGGCAAGCTGCTCTTCAAGATGGCGCGGCAATTGGAGCGTGAGGCCGCGTTGGCGCCCGCGCTCATACTTTACCGACGGAGCGATTACGCTGGATCGAGGCAGCGGCGCATCCGCATTCTCGAAAAACTCGCTCGTTACGACCAGGCCCATGCTCTGGCAACGACGGCCATGGCCAATCCTGAGAGTGAAAGCGAACGGCAGCTGGTAGAACGCTCGCTGGTCAGGCTGTCACGCAAACTGGGACAGCCGCGCAGGCATGTCCAGCCCACGTGCAAGGGTGCGCGCATGGATCTAGTGCTCAGCCGACCTGGGCATGGCTCGGTCGAGCGTGCGGTCAGCGAGCAACTCGCGACCCCCAGCGCGCCGGTGTATTACGTGGAAAACGCCCTGATCAGCAGCCTGTTTGGTCTCCTTTGCTGGGAGGCTATATTTGCCCCGCTACCAGGTGCCTTCTTTCATCCATTCCACAGCGCGCCTGTAGACCTGCATAGCACCGATTTCTACCGGCGTCGGGCGGATCTGTTCCAGGGCTGTCTGGCGCACCTGCATACGGGCACCTACCCACAGGTGATTCGCGGTAACTACATCGCTAAACATGGAATCCAGTCACCATTTGTCTATTGGGGGCTAAGTCAGGAGGTGCTGGATCAGGCCCTGCTGTGTCTGCCTCCCACGCATCTGCAACACTGGTTTGAGCGGCTGCTGCTCGACATACGCGCCAACCGAACCGGCATGCCGGACCTCATCCAGTTCTGGCCACAGGAGAAACGCTACCGGATGATCGAGGTGAAAGGCCCCGGCGATCGATTGCAGGATAATCAGCGCAGGTGGATCGCCTTTTGTGAGCAGCATGGTATGCCAGTGGATGTCTGCCATGTGACATGGGCCGAGGCATGAGTTATCGCGTCGCCGTTCGCAGCCTGTGTGAGTTTACCGCCAAGGAGGGTGATCTGGACCTGCGCTTCACCCCTGCTCCCACCGCTCAGGAAGGCATGGCCGGACACCGCACTGTCGCCTCGCGGCGTGGTGAGAACTATCTGTGTGAGGTGGTGCTGAGCGGTAGCTATCAGAACCTGCAGGTAGCCGGGCGCGCCGATGGATATGACCCGGACCTTAACCTGCTGGAAGAAGTAAAAACCCATCGCGGCGACGTCAGCCGCATTCCACAGAACCATCGCTTGCTCCACTGGGCACAAGTAAAGGTGTATGGCTGGTTGCTTTGTCAGGAGCTGGAGCTGACCGAGGTGGATCTGGCCGTGGTCTACTTCAATGTCATCAGCCAGAAAGAAACCGTACTGCGTGAACGCTTTGGTGCCGAAGCCTTGCGCGAATTTTTCGAGCTGCAATGCTCTCGGTTTCTGGCCTGGGCCAAACAGGAAGAAGCACACCGGACTGAACGCAACCAGAGCCTGGAGCAACTGCACTTTCCACATCCTACCTACCGTCGGGGCCAGCGTCAGCTTGCCGAGGCCGTATACCGCGCCGCACGTGACGGCAAGACCCTGATGGCCCAGGCGACCACCGGCATCGGCAAGACGCTGGCTACTCTCTTCCCTCAGCTCAAGGCATTTCCCGGTGAGCAGATCGACCGCCTGTTCTTCCTGACCGCTAAAACCCCGGGACGGCGTCTGGGTCTTGATGCCCTGGCCACACTGCGTAGCCAGGAAACCGACATGCCCTTACGCGTGCTTGAGCACGTGGCGCGCGACAAGGCATGTGAGTACTCTGACCGGGCATGTCATGGGGAGTCCTGCCCATTGGCACAGGGTTTTTACGATCGCTTGCCAGCGGCTCGCAAGGCAGCGTTGCAAAGACGCTGGCTTGACCAGCAGGCTGTGCGCGAGGTAGCCCTGGAACACCAGGTTTGTCCCTACTATCTGAGCCAGGAATTATGCCGCTGGTCCGACGTGGTGGTCTGCGACTACAACTATTATTTCGACATGACAGCGCTACTGTTCGGACTCACCGTACTCAACGATTGGCGAGTCACGCTCTTGGTCGATGAAGCGCACAACCTTGTCGAGCGCGGCCGAGGCATGTACACAGCGGAGCTGGATCAGAATCGTTTCAATGACTTGCGCAAGATTGCTCCTTCCGGCCTCAAGAGTGCACTGGACCGCGTAGGCCGGCACTGGAACCAATTGCACCGCGACCAGGAAGTGCCCTATCAGGTGTACCCGGCCATCGCCGACCTGTTTATCGTCAGTCTGCAAAAGTCGGTGGGGGCAATAACCGATCATCTGACCGATCAGCCAAATGGCAACGATACGGCGCTGCTGCGCTTTTACCTCGACGCGATGCTGTTCTGTCGCCTCGCTGAAGCTTACGGGCCCCACTCGCTGTTTGATATAACCCGACAAGCGTCCCGGGGTACACGTACGCTTTCGACCCTATGCCTGCGCAATGTGGTGCCTGCACCCTTTCTTGCACCACGCTTCGCCACTGCACACAGCAGCACCCTGTTTTCTGCCACATTGAGCCCGCCGGATTACTACACGGACCTGTTGGGTTTGCCCAGTGAACGCAAGTGGTTGGATGTGGAGTCCCCTTTTCAGGCAGAACAGCTCGAGGTGCGTATCACGGCCAATTTGTCGACCCGATACCAGCACCGGGCCGCTAGCCTTGAGCCCATCAGCCAGTTGATGGCCGAACAGTACGCGCAACAACCGGGGAACTATCTGGCCTTTTTCAGCAGCTATGCCTATCTGCAGCAGGTATTGGACGCCTTTTCCCATATGCATCCGCAAATACCCGTCTGGGTTCAGTCACGCAGCATGAAGGAGGACGAGCGGCGGAATTTTCTTCAGCGATTCACGACACATTCCCGGGGCATCGGTTTCGCGGTACTTGGCGGCGCTTTTGGTGAAGGCATAGATCTGCCTGGGGATCGGCTGATCGGTGCCTTTATCGCCACCCTTGGACTCCCACAGGTCAATCCGGTCAACGAGGAAATAAAGAGTCGTATGCAGACGATGTTCGGTCAGGAAACCGGCTATGACTACACCTACCTGTTTCCCGGTCTGCAGAAGGTAGTTCAAGCTGCAGGCCGGGTTATTCGCACCCCAGAGGACAGGGGCGTGATTTTCTTGCTTGACGATCGGTTTGGTCAGCAAGGCGTACGCAGTCTGCTGCCGCAATGGTGGGCCCCGATGCATTATCGCCTGTCGCCCATGGGCGGAGCAAAGCCCTCCGGACCTGGTTTGCCCGAGAATATCGCGGACCTGACTGAGCGGCCCGGCAACGTGGAATAGTCAGGCGTTTCTGCAAAGCCAATATGGCCATGCGCCAGTCATGCGATACTATCAAGATCAAAAACCTGGACAGGCAGATAACATGAAAATTCAGCAAATAGCAGGTATCGCGCTTCTAATAGCCGGCATCTTGCTGCTCTTCTTTGGCTGGCAGTCTTCACAGTCCATTGGTGAGCAATTGGTGGAAACGATTACCGGCCGATTTACTGACAACACCATGTGGTACTTTATCGTTGGAGCTGTGACGAGCGTGGTTGGAGTCTGTCTTTTGGCAATCAAGAAGTAAGGAAGGATCCTATGCAAGGTCAACCCGGTTTCCAAATTGGTATTTTTGTATTCGAAGGCATGGAAGTTTTGGATTTCGCGGGACCTTACGAGGTGTTCACTACTGCGGCCAGAGTCTGGGCTCGAACTCATCTCGAAGACCCATCCCTGTTCAGCGTCTCGCTGCTAGCGGAAACCACCGCTGTGCGGGCGCGTGCAGGCCTGCTCGTTTACTCCGACCTCGCCCTTGAGTGCAGCGCTGGTCTTGACTTGCTGGTAATCCCGGGTGGCGTGGTCTCGGATGAGCAGGAAAAACCGCATATTATCGACTGGATTCGCAATGCATCTACCCAATGCATGCTTGCGTCGGTATGTACCGGCGCTTTCCTGCTGGCCAAGGCAGGACTGCTGGATAATCGTTGCGCCACCACGCATTGGGAAGATATTGATGATCTGCGTGCGCAATTCCCGGATATCCAAGTGCTGTCGGACAAGCGCTGGGTAGACGAAGGTCAGATCATCAGTTCGGCCGGCATAAGCGCAGGCATCGATATGAGCCTGCATCTGGTCGAGCGGCTGGCTGGCCGTGAATTGGCTGTTGCCACTGCACGTCAGATGGAGTTCGATTGGACAGAAGCCGTTTGACTGGTCATCATCGCGCCTCTTTCCCAGTCGACAGCCAGGTACCCCATGAGTAACTTAGCGCCCTGCCCCCAGTGCCAATCTGAATACACTTACCAAGATGCGGCTATGCTGGTTTGCCCTGAATGCGGCAACGAATGGGCTGAGGGTGCCGACTCCCAGCCTGCGGGCGATCAGTCGATTATTCGCGATGCCAATGGCAACCCGCTTGAGGATGGGGATGTGGTCACGGTCATCAAGGACCTGAAGGTCAAGGGCACATCACTGGTAGTCAAGGTCGGAACCAAGGTGAAGAATATCCGCTTGGTAGACGGCGATCACGATATTGACTGCAAGATTGACGGTATCGGACCGATGAAGCTCAAGTCCGAGTTCGTCAAGAAGTCTTGAGTACCGGGCTATCTGTTCACCCACGTTGCCAGCCAGGCAATCGCCAGTGATGCGATCACCACGAAAGTGAGTGGTTTGCGGAGAGCCGGATACCAGACCGGCGCTAGGCCATGGTTGACCGCCCACAAATCAGCTAGATACAGTCCGGCAAAAGCCACGAAGAACACCGGCAAGGCCAGATCGATGGGCAGACTCAGGGCGACCCAGCCCAATAACGGGGGAATGACCGACAGGCCCAGCTGGACAGGGGCCTGATCACTGGCCTCATCCGCACGAATGGCAAGCCCCCAGTGTATCGCCCCCATAAAAGCCAGAATAACTGCGGCGTAACTGAGCAACTCCTCCATCACTCGCTCCCGCCAAGCCTCAGGGGTTACCCATAATCCCAAGGCTGCGCTGACGAAGGGAATCAACCCGGCGAGTCCTAGCCCGACGGCCAGAGGGGGCGGTTTGATAGCGCTGAAAGGATGCATGGGTGCTCCGCTGCAAGAGGGTAAACGCCAGAGTGACGACTTGCCCTATTATAGGCGGGTGGAACGCCCCGGCAAGTCGTCCTTGTCCAGGGACGCCGTGGGTCTGCGCATTGGTTTGCGCGGCAAGGACCGCCTCAATGAACGCTCGAGATCCCGTAGTTGCCCCTGCATCACCCGATCCGGTATGCCATCGCCAGCATAGGTCTGGCGCACATATTCATCGAAATACGCACTAAGCTCCGCCTTGCATCCGGGCAAAGCACCTATCAATCGAGCTTGCCAGTCGCGAGGACCTTCACCCCGTTTGGCCTGCAGGCCCAGCCGCTGTAACCGCTGATCCAGCCTTGCCCAGGATCGGCGGCGCGGATCCTGGGGCTTGCGCCCAGGGCGGAGCGTCCAGATAGCTAACGGAATCATCACCAATGCGGCACATCCCAACAGAATGATGCCGATTCGTTGCCAGTCGGTAGTTCCCAGCCAGCGCTGAAAAAAGCCAGCCTGGCTATCAGACTGAAACCCCAGGACCCTCAACTGCCACTGAAAATTGATCTCGTCCCATTGCATACGGATCACGTTAACCCAGTTTATATCGCGGTAGCGGGCAGCCGAAAGCGGTGAGTCCTCGAGAAAGCTGCCCTCGCCCTGCAGCGCCTGTTGGATACCACGCTCGATACGCTCCGGAGCTACCTGGAAAGTCGGATCAACCGACGTCCAACCCTGACCAGGCAACCAGGCCTCGACCCATGCATGGGCATCAAACTGGTGGACCAGCACGTAGTTACCTGCAGGATTGATCTCGCCTCCCTGGTATCCGGCAACGATGCGCGCAGGAATACCCGCTGCGCGAAGTACGAATGCCATTGCGCCAGCGAAATGGGCGCAAAAGCCGCGCCGTGTATCAAAGAGAAACTCATCATTGGTGTTAACTCCGAGCGTCTCGGGCCGCAGGGTGTAAAAAAACGGTTCTGAATTGAAGTGCCGAAGTAGCGCCTGAACCAGTTCCGCATCATCGGAGTACTGGCTGCGCAGTTCCGCTGCAAATGCTCTGCTGCGCGGGTCGACCTCTTCCGGCAAGATGGTGTACAGCCGCTGCTGCATGGCTGTCAGGGCTTGAGGCTCGAGAAGACTCTGGGGATAGGAGGTGGCCTGGTAACTGGTGGTATCGGTCAGCGGCCGCCGAGCTCGGAGCATGAAATCGCGGGTGAGCACCAGGCGCTCATCCGCGGTAGTTGCACCCCGCAAACTGAAAACCCAGGGCTGCTGAGTCGCCGGGGTAGTGACCTGATAGGTGATGGGTTCGCCGAGTTGCTCCCAGTTCCTGGGTTCCGCACGCGAGGCAAAATCCAGATGGCTCCACCTGCGACCGTCGAAGCTCGATAGCGTCAGAGCACGCCAATAAAGCGCATCGTGGACAGGTATTTCCCCATCGAACTGTACGCGAAAAGCCAGATCACTGGACCGGGCGAGGTCTGCTATATCTCCCGGCGCCATGCTTTCGGCCAGCCCGGTGGTGGCGCGCCCCCCTGGGGTATCCACAGACCAGAGCGGTCCGATACGCGGGAAGAGTACAAACAGCACCAGCATCAGTGGGACTGCCTGCAATAGCAGCACAGACCCGGTGCGCAGTGCACGGGAGGGGTCGTTGCGCCCCGCTGTCTGCTGTAACCCGACGAGTGCAGCAACGAGCACCAAGAGAGAAAACAACTGGTATAGCGCCAGGACGATTGACTGGTTGAACAGAAAAGCTGTAGCAACGATAAAAAATCCCAGATAGATAACCACGATCGCATCACGGGGGTTGCGCATTTCCAGTAACTTGAACATGAATAGCAGTAGCAGCAACATAACCGCCGCATCCAGGCCTATGAGGGTCCGTTCGGTAAGCCAGACGCCGAGTCCGATCGCTACAACACCCAAGGTCTTGAAAATAATGCCCGGGTAGGCCCAGCGCATGCGCTGGATCTGGACGCGCCAGATTGCGCATGCCAGCCAGATGGCGGTTACCCAGAACGGAAGACGCGGTAGATGAGGCAGAAGCACTACCACCTGCGCAGTGAGGAGCCAGGCCAGGCTGTTGCGTGGTATCAGTGTCCGTGCTTTGTGTGCTGCCGGTTTCATTGACCGCCCCCGAAAAGAGCCAGGGTGCGCAAGCAGCGGTCCCGGTGCTGATCCCCGCTACCAGGCGCGATGCGTGTTTCACCTACTTGCATGCCGTAAGGCTGACCGGCGAGCTCCAACTGCATGACCCAACCTGTAAGGTGACTCAACCGCTGTTCCATATCTGCACCCGGAGTTTGGGTCAGATCGAGCCAATGCGTACTTCGCATCGGTTCGGCAAAAACCTTGCTGTGCAGGCCTTGGCCCCGGGAGTAAGCGCGCCAGTCCAGTCGCTTGCGCGAATCTCCAGGCTGATAGTCCCGTAACCCCTGAAAATCGTCCGAGCCTTCAACCATTTGCTGTTCGGTTTCACCTTCACCGCCCTGGACGAACGAAGGGAGTGGCAAACTGATAACCCGTGGATACACCAGAACCTGCCAGTCCAGATCCACCAAACTCCAGGCAACGAACCAGCCGAGCGGATAGCGGGTCTCGATACGCAATCGACCGGGTCTCAACCATCCACGCTTCTGAGTGGGGTGATACAGGGTGATCCTGGACTCACCATTGCGGCCTAGATCGATCTGCCGCGACTGCGCATCTGGCCAGGAAAATACCAGAGCCTGATGCTCGTGCCGCGGTGCGAGCAGATTCAGCTCAAGAGGCACCATTTCCCCGGCGAACACCGGAATACTGCCTGCGGCATGCACTTCAAGGCTCGCCAGGTTGCGGTACGTGTGGTGCAGGGAGACCCAAAAAAGACTGCCTAACAGGAAAGTCACACCGTAAACGAGACTGTTCTGGTAGTTGATCGCACCAATCAACAGGATCAGCAGCAGCAACAGCAATGCAAGACCTGCGCGGGTAGGCACAATGAAAATCTGCCGATGGGACAAGGTCACCATGGGCGCGGGTGGAATGCGTCTTGTGAGCCATTTATCGAAGAGGCTCCTGGCACGCTGCGGCATGGGGATCAAACCGCTTCCACCTCGTTAAGCAGCCATTGGGCAAGACCGCCACCGCCGTGTCCTGCCGGATCTTCACTGGCGCGCAGACGGTGGCTGACTACCGACGGCAGCACGGCCTGCACATCTTCAGGAATCACGTAGCTGCGATGTTCCAGCATGGCCCAGGCCCGGGAGGCAGCCAATAGACCCAGACTCGCACGCGGCGAAAGCCCCCAGGCGCATACCTGACTTTCACGGGTGCGATTAACCAGCCGCAGGATGTAATCGATGATTGCCGGGCTGGCAGTGATCTTCGGCACACTTGCCTGAAGGCTCTTGAGGGTTACGTGATCCAGCACTGGCTCGACGCGGTCCAGACGCGCATTGCGGTCCTCCCCCAACAGCAGTGACTTTTCCGCCGCAGGCCCCGGATATCCCAGGGAAAGGCGCATCAGAAAACGATCGAGCTGGGATTCAGGCAAGGCATAGGTGCCGGCCTGGGATACGGGGTTCTGGGTGGCTATGACAAAAAACGGATCTGGCAGCTTTCGGGTAGCGCCATCAACCGTCACCTGGTATTCCTCCATCGCCTCCAGCAAGGCACTCTGACTCTTGGGCGTAGCACGGTTGATTTCATCCGCCAGCACCAGTTCAGCAAAAATGGGCCCAGGATGAAAAACAAACTGAGAGGTATTGCGATCAAAAACCGAGGTACCAAGAATGTCCCCGGGGAGAAGATCACTGGTGAACTGGATGCGCTGGTAACTCATGCCCATGACCCGTGAAAGTGCCTGGGAAAGGGTCGTTTTGCCCATCCCGGGCAAATCCTCGATCAGCAGGTGGCCGCGAGCGAGGATACAAGCCACGGCAAGTTTAACTGCGTGCTCTTTCCCCATCACGACCTGATCTACAGCTGCCAGTGCACGATTCAACACATCCTTCATGGTCCATCCTTATTCAGTGATCCCGGGTGATCAGGGCAAAGTACCGCAACCGCATGTTAGGGTTGCCTCCGACCGGATAGAAGGCGCACGCAATGACTTGTAACAGCTTGTCGATTGAACTCAATGCGCCTTGATCCATTCTCAAGCGTCTATCAGTTGAAAGTTCACTTTCAAAACTACGTCAAGTTCGGGGATCGTGCTACATGTCCATTGGCTCTGCAAAAATTCTGGTGGCCTTGCTGGCATTGTTACTAGCCACTGCCTGCTCTCCCCTTACGCCAGTTAATCTGCTGGTGCCCGATGACACCTACACACTGATGGCAGACCAGCCTTACGGTGAGAATGAAAGGCAAAAGCTCGATGTCTACATGCCTTTGGAGGGCGCAGCCGAGGCGCCAGTGGTAGTGTTTTTCTACGGGGGCAGTTGGCGAAGTGGTAACCGCGCTGATTACGCTTTTGTTGGCGAGGCGCTGGCATCTCGCGGGATCATTACCGTGGTGGCTGATTACCGGGTTTATCCTGAGGTAACCTACCCCGCCTTTGTCGAGGACAGCGCAGCGGCAACTGCCTGGGTGCGCAGGCAACAGGACAGTTGGCAGACCAAGCGTCAGCCCATGTTTGTCATGGGACACAGCGCTGGAGCCTACAACGCGGCCATGCTTGCCCTGGATGAGCGCTGGCTGAGTGAACACGGGATGAATGCACAAGAAATTGCAGGATGGATTGGTTTGTCAGGTCCCTATGAGTTCCTGCCCATCATCAATCCGGACGTCAAACCCATATTCCATCATCCAGACACCCCCGAGACGTCCCAGCCCTTCTACCATGCGGGTCCGCAGAGTCCTCCGGCGCTGTTGATGGCCGCCACACCGGACAAGCTGGTTGATCCCCAGAGAAACACCGGTCAATTGACCGAAAAACTGCGCTCCGCCGGGGTCGATGTCGAAACCCATTACTACGAGTCACTGCATCACGTGACCATTATCGTAGTGATGGCCGACCCCCTGCAATGGTGGGAGCCGGTCGTCGATCAGGTGCACGACTTTGTCATGCGTCACTCCAGAGCATCGTCCGAACCAGATTCCTGAGCGCCGGTGCGCATGCTTTCCAACCTGTTGATCATATAGCGCACGTGCAAATGCAGACTGTATAGCTCATGGGCATAGGATAGCGGAACGTCGACCCGTGTCAGCTCATCCTGCAGCCTGTGCAGGCGCTCGATCTGCGCCTCGATCTCAGCTTGAATATTGCCCTGGTGAATAAGCTTGTCCACTTCCCGCAGTTGCGCATACCAGCGAAATACCCGCGCACGCATGCGCCAGCTGTAGATCGGCCCCATACTCCGCACCAAAGGCACCATAATCGCAATGAACGGGATCAGAAGCACGACATAGCGATCAACGATCGACGCTATCCAGAACGGCAAATAACGCTGCAAAAAAGGCACACCTCGACGGTGGTAATAGTCAGCTTCGCCAGTAAGTGTCAGTTCAAGGGGTTTGGCAGCGGGAAAGGCACCTGCAGGGTCAAGCAGATTTCCTTTGCTGAGCACTTCACGCGCTGCCTCCAGTACAAGGGAAGTCAAGGCCGGGTGGAGTGTCTGGTTGGCAATCAGGGTGGCGACAGGCGATAGCAACTCCACATCCTGACGCGGCACATTCCCCGCAATATCCAGCAAACCTTCGGTCAGAGTGAGGTGATCCAGAAAGGTCAATCTGGCGGCATAGGCTCGCGCCTGGACGAGGCTGACCAACTCCAGGTTCGGATTGGCAATCAGCATTGCAATACGTTCATTATCCGCGGGCAGAACAAAAAAAGCCGCGTCGAGCTCACCCTTCTCAAGTGCCTCAGAGGCGGCATCGCCAGGCAATTTCTGCCAATTCCCGCCGTCCAGGTTCTGGAGGCGGGATGCATCGCCGCGAGCCTCGAACAAACTACCCACCACAGCCCATGTGCCACTACCCTCACTACCCACTGCCACACGCTTGCCGGCCAGATCTGATAGACGCTCAATCTGTAAACCCGTGCGTTGAAAAAGCCACAATGGTTCGTGGTACAAGGCGGCCAGACCTTCCAGTTTTTTCAAATCGGCACGTTCGAGCAGCCGAGTCGTTCCACTCTGGACCAGCCCCAGCTGCACATCTGGAGAATCAGCGGTAAGTCGCTCCAGGTTGTCCATTGAACCGCGTGTGGCATGCAGCTCGAGTGTCAGGCCATCCTCGGCAAGGCGCTCTTTCAGCGCCAGTCCGAATTGGTGATAACCGCCCCCCTCGCCCCCCGTTACCATCGCGATATGTCGCGGCGGTGCCGGATCGAGAAAGCGGAACAAGACCCAGACCAATACTCCTACCAGCGGCACTATCCATAGATTGGCACGTACAAAAAGCGCACCTTGCTTCAGCACATTCATCCGATTCCCCTGCGCCCGTTTTACTCAGTTTATACACTGGGGCTGACCGGGGCGAATCAATCCCTGGTCAATTGATATCGCTGGGCGCATCACGACCCAGCTCAAGATCTGCCTTGTCACGCCAAGTTTCGCCCAGCTCCGCCTTGACCGACACACCCAGATCCTTGAAGTCGTTGACCTGTTTGACAAGATTGCCACGGCCTCCAACCAGCTGATCGCAGGCCTTCTGATAAGCATCAGAGGCTTTTTCCAGGCTCTTGCCAATGCCGTCCATGCTCCCCAGAAAAGTGCGCAACTTATCGTGAACCTTGGCCGCCCGTTCGGCTAGCTCCGCGGTGTGGCGGTTCTGGTCCTCGAAGCGCCATAACTGACGCACGATATTAAGACTGGTAAGCAAGGTGGTTGGCGTGGCGACCAGGACGTTTTGCTCGATAGCCTTCTGAAACAGACTCTCATCAGCCTTGAGCGCTTCGACAAAGGCCGACTCGATTGGAATGAACATGAATACCATCTCCGGCGCATTCAGGCCCGGCAGGTCAAAGTAATTACGATCAGACAACTCGCGAATACGCTGTCCTATCGCTTGAACATGCTCGGCCAAGGCGATTCGGCGCTCGCTGTCGTCTTCACTGTTGATGTAGCGCGTATAGGCGTTGAGCGAAACCTTGGCATCAATGATCAGATGCTTTTCCTGGGGCAGGTACACCAGCACATCCGGACGTTGCCGCTGACCTTCGCTGTTGGTCATGCTCACTTCGCGCTTGAAATCCTTGCCCGCGACCAGGCCAGAGCGTTCCAGGACATTTTCCAGAATCAGCTCACCCCAGTTGCCCTGGGTTTTCTTCTGACCGCGCAGGGCAGTGCTCAGATCATGGGCTTCCTGGGTGATCTGCCGGTTGAGCTCCTTGAGGTGATTCAGCTCACTGGCCAGGGTCGCCTGCTGCTGGGTGTCCTTGTGATGAATGTCCTCGACCTTGAGGCGGAATTGATCAATCTGTTCGCGAAAGGGTTTGAGCAGGTTATCCAGCGACTGCTGGCTTTGCTGCGAGAAAGCCTGGCCCTTTGCCTCGAATATACGACTGGCGAGCTGCTCGAACTCCAGTTTGAGTTGGTCGCGACTGTCCTTGAGCAACTGCTGTTGTTCAGTAAAGTGCTGCTGACGGTGCTCGAGCGTATTCTGCAAGGTCGAGTGCTCGATCCCCAGTACCTCATGGCTGGCTTGCAGTTCCTGCAGCCTGGCATTGAACGCATCACGCTCCTGCTTCACAGACGCCAACTGGCGCGCCTGCTCCTCCCCAAGCGTCTGGGCCTTTTCAGCCCGCACTTGCCATTCGTGGGCTTGCCGCTCCAGGTCACTTTGCCGCGACTGCCCCAACTGGTACTGGTCGCGTAGAGAGTCGATGTTTTCGTGAAGATGTTCGAGGCGCACCTGCAACCCGGCACGTTCGCTGTGCTGCTGATGGGCCTCAAGCTGCAGTTGCTGGCAGAGCTCACGCTGCTGCTCGGTCTGGCGCCGAGCCTCGTCGAGCTCCTGTTGCTGAGCTGCCTGGCGGCGCACCTGCAACCATGCCGTAAGCCCCCAGCCCAGTAACAGGACTGCACTGACGATGGCCAACTGGATCTGCGCGTCGCTTAAGGGCATGGATATCTCTCCTTGTCTGATGCCGCGCATTATCCCGGTTTACCCACCGGTTTGTAACCTTTGCACACGCTCCAAGCACCTCTGGCACGGCTTTCAACAAAGCTTCCCCCCCATTAGGGGGGTACATCAAGACCATACAGGGGACTAGTGTCGTACGCAGTGCGATGTTCCGCCTGGCGGACCATCTTGAAGGCAGCATTCGAGCCAGCATGCACTTGCCAAGGGTTCCAAATAAAAACAAAGCGTCCGGCGCGAGGAATACCATGACTAGGACAACAACAAAGCAATCCTTCAATGCCTTACTCAAGCCATTGACCGTGGCCGTAGCAGTAGCCATCTCCCTCCCTGCCCATGCAGTTCGATTCGACCTCGGCGAAGTGCAGGGCCAGTTCGACTCACAAATGTCGGTAGGCACCAGTATCGGCACCAGTGAGATAGATGATGATCTGATCTGGGTTAACAATGGAGGCAAGGCTAACGCCGCCAACTCAGACGACGGCCGCCAGAACTTCAAGAAGGGCGAACCCTTCTCGACCATTTTCAAAGCGACCCACGACCTGTCCTTGCAATACGACAATACCGGCGTATTTGTACGCGGCAAATACTGGTATGACTTCGAAACCAAGGACGGCAGCCGTGAGCTCTACGATATAAACGACAGCGGCCGGCGTCAGGCAGCCAAGTCATCCGGAGGCCAGATTCTTGATGCCTTCATTTACCACAACTACAACATCGGCAACCTGCCGGGCTCTGTACGTGTGGGTAAGCAGGTAGTCAGCTGGGGTGAAAGTACCTTCATCCAGAACAGCGTCAACAGTATCAACCCGATCGACGTAGCTGCATTCCGTCGCCCTGGCGCCGAGATCAAGGAAGGACTGATTCCAGTCAACATGTTGTTCGTATCCCAGAGTCTGACTGAAAACCTGGGTATGGAAGCCTTTTATCAGCTTGAGTGGGATCCGACCGTACTCGACAACTGTGGCACCTTTTTCTCGTTTACCGATTCAGTAGCCAAAGGCTGTGATCAGGTAGGTATTGGCGGCTCTCAAGCTTCAGCAAATTCGCAAGTCAATCCTTTCGTTTACGTGCCTCGCACGGAGAACCGTGAAGCACGTGATAGCGGCCAGTTTGGTGTTGCCTTTCGCTTGTACGTAGACAGTCTGAATCAGACCGAGTTTGGCCTGTTTGCAATGAACTATCACAGCCGCAATCCGGTATTCAGTACAACTGCCGGTACCGGTGCAGCGAATCCAGCAGGCTTTGGCTTCAACAACGACACCAACGCCTGGGAAATTCCTGTAGACGCTGCCTATTACATCGAATATCCGGAGGACATCCGACTCTACGGGGTGAGCTTCCAGACCAACCTGGGCGGCATGTCGGTTTCAGGTGAAGTCAGCTACCGTCCCAATCAGCCACTGCAGATCAGCACTAATGATCTGGTAGGTGCTGCACTGGGCGCGGCTGGCAATCCGGTTTCTCCAGTCAACTCCCAGGGCTTGGGTGGCAGCGTATTCGGCGTTCCTGCTGCACCCGGCACCGACCTGCCAGGCTACAAGCGTATGCCTGTAACCCAGGCTCAGGTTACCGTCATCAACTTTATCGACAACGTCTGGGGCGCTGACCGTCTGACCGTGGTCGGTGAAGTGGGTTATAACCACATTGGCGGCATCAAGAGCAGCCCCACCGAACTGCGCTTTGGTCGTGACTCGCTCTACGGCTCAGGCGAACTGCCAATAGCCGGCCTGTGCGAAACCGCACTAAATGCCTCTCAGCCCAAATACTGTAACGACGAAGGCTTCTACACCCAGCACTCCTGGGGTCTGCGCACTGTTGCATCGCTGGAGTATCGCGGCTTTGCCGGTGTTCAGCTGACGCCTAACGTGGCTTTTGCCTGGGACGTGGAAGGTTACGGTCCGAACTTCAACGAAGGATCCAAGGCCGCGAGCATCGGTCTGAACGCTCTTTATAACAACAAATACAATGCCAGCATCAATTACACGAACTTCTTCGGTGGCGATTACAACGCCATGGCGGATCGTGACTTTATTGCGCTGAGCGTTGGTGCGAACTTCTGACCTGGATGGAGAATAATATGAAATCAGTCAAGAACCTGGGTCGCCAAACCTTCGCCGTGCTTGCCCTGAGCAGCCTGGCGATGGCGGTATCGGCGGCAGTATCGGTTGAAGAAGCAGCGACACTGCAAACGACATTGACACCCATGGGCGCTGAGCGCGCGGGCAATGCCGAAGGCACCATTCCGGAGTGGACCGGTGGCCTGGCAACCGATGCGGCACCGGTGAGCGAGAACGGCTTTTTCTCGGATCCCTTTGCCGATGATCAGAAGTTGTTTACCGTAACAGCAGATAACGTGGATCAGTATGCGGACCAGATCAGCCCCGGCCAGTTGGCGATGTTCGCCCGCTACCCGGAGACCTATCGCATGCACGTGTATCCATCCCGGCGCAGTAACACCGTGCCGGATGAGGTATTCGCAGCTGTTGCACGCAACGCGGTCAATACGGTGACAGTAGAAGGCGGTAACGGTCTCGAGAATTTCGATACTGCCTACCCCTTCCCGATCCCCAAGACAGGCGTAGAAGCGGTATGGAACCACATTACCCGCTACCGTGGTGGCAGCTTCAGCCGCACCATTGCACAGGCCACTCCTCAGGCCAACGGTTCCAACACCATGGTGGTGTTCAAGGATGAATTCACCTTTTCAACTGCACTGACCGACTACAGCGCAGAGACCAACCCCAACCTGATGTTCTATTTCACCCAGCGCGTGCTTTCGCCCTCGCGTTTGGCTGGTGACGTGCTGCTGGTGCACGAATTCATCAACCAGGTTAAGGAACCGCGTCTGGCATGGATCTACAATGCTGGTCAGCGTCGCGTGCGTCGCGCTCCCCAGGTTGCCTATGACGGCCCAGCCTTCGGCTCCGACGGTACTCGCACGTCCGACAACTACGACTTCTACAATGGCGCGCCGGACCGCTACAACTGGCAGCTCATTGGCAAACGGGAGATGTTGATTCCCTACAACAACTACAAGATCGGCTCGCCGGACATCAAGTACGACCAGATCATCCAGCCCGGTCACATCAACCAGGACCTGGTTCGTTACGAGAAACACAGGGTCTGGGAAGTCGAAGCCACTTTGAAGGAAGGTCAGCGTCACGTGTATGCCAAGCGTCACTTCTTCATTAACGAAGACAACTGGCAAGTGGCCGCACTGGATCACTACGATGGCCGCGGCGGTCTCTGGCGAGTAGCAGAAGCCATCGCGCTTCAGCGTTACGACGAGAAGATCCCCAGCTACGCAGTCGAAACCCTGTATGACTTGCAGAACGGTCGTTACGTGGCACTGGGCATGACCAACGAAGAACGTGAGAATTACGACACCAACTTCGAAGCATCCTCAGCCGACTACACTCCGAACGCCCTGCGCGCTTCAGGTATCCGCTAAGAAAAAACCGCCGCTCCGGTCATACCGGGCGGCGGTTTCCATATCTTCCAGATCACGTGTTTCTCCTGCGCATCCTCCCTGCAAATTCGTAACTGTTCACTCAACCAGCCTGTAGCATCACTGCTGCCTGGGCGCGGTTATCTACCTTGAGCTTGGCAAAGATACTTTTCATATGGGATTTGATGGTCTCAGGTGTGACATTCAGATCGCGCGCGATCTGCTTGTTCGATTTGCCTTCGGCCACCAGATGCATTACCTGGCGTTCCTTTACCGTCAGCTCGAGCAGCGCAGCGTTGCAGACGCTTTGAACTCCCTCGCCCGTTAGATTGTTGCTGAACAGGCCCTGGGCACCAGCCCACCACTGATCAGAGACCTTATCTGCCAGTGCGCCACAAAGATCAGGTACGGGTAAATCCTGCAGCACGCTGATGGCTCCTGTCTCACGGACTACACTCAGCACCTCGCTTAACAGATGCTCGCCGCGCTCCCTGGCCCCTTGCATACAGAACAATACCCCTGCTGCCAGCGCCACCTCTGCATACATGATCTGCAACTGCCTCTGGCCAAGCTCGACCAGCAAAACCGAGCTTTTTTCCAACAGACTGGCACCTGTTTCCAAACCGTTGACGGCCAGCCAGAGAGCGCTGAGATGCGCATATATCTGACGATCAAGATTTACGTCGTCGCGTTCGTCACTCGCCAGGTCCGCCAGGTAATGACTGCACGCAATAGCCTCGCGGTGTTTACCATCACGCAGGTTCAGCCATGTCCGCTCCAACAGAACTCTGGCACGCAGGCGCGTCCAGCCACGCTGTGTGGCAAGTACATCAAGCTGCTCAAGCGTACGCCTGGCACGGGCCGCAAACCCCTGCCGCCACTGCAGGCGGGCACTGGTGCAATAGGCTGCAGCCATGCAGTCAAGAAAGCCCCCCATGGCAATGAAATCCATGCACTGCGCAAGATAGGATTCCGCAAGCTGGCGGTCACCGCGAAGATAGGCGAGCTGAGCCAACAGAGCCTGGGGCAGTGCGACCAGGGCAGGATTGGGCCGGTTGTGGCTCATGTTGAAGGTTTTGTCTATTCGCGCCAGCAGACTATGCAGGCATTCGGTGGCCGGATCTATACGGCCCTGGGCAGACTCCGCCAATGCATTAATCGACTGCCTATAGCAGTCGTGAAATAGCAGATTTGATGACTGACGCTTATCCAGCAAGCTTGGCGGCAATGTATAGAAGGCATCCCAGCGGCTGGCATGGTAGTGACTGCAGCTCATCAGATTGAGAAGCACATTGGTCACCCATGGGCGATGGGGTACCGCTTCGAAACAACTGGCCGCGAGCGCTCCGGAACGTTCGTTATGATCTGCCAGGCCCAATAACATGGCATTGAGGGCCTGCATTTCCCAGTACAGTGCAGAATCCTTCTCGCTAGCCTCAGGCTCCATCTGGCTCTGCACCTCGGCAAGCAGTGTCTGCGCTGCGTCGACTTCCAGGGCAAGCCCCATAGCCCATGCCCGCGCCATCTTCAGCTGGATCGGAGCATCAAACTCCTGCAACTTCCAACGTTTTTCGAGCATGACCAGTGTAGTGAAATCACCTTGCTCAAGTAATTCCATTGCGCATTGGTTTATCCACCCACGCACTTGCTCGGTATGTCCACTTTCAAGCCCCAGACGAATTGCATCCAGCCAGTGCTCTTGACCGGCAAACCAGCAGGCCGCTCGCGACAGCAGGACCCGGGCAGCAGATTCGTCCTGCTCGATACAGGCTTTTTTCAGGTAGCTGCGAAACAGTGGATGCAGACTGAACCAGTTTTCCCGCTCATCCAGAGCACTGATGAACAGTTGTCGGTGCTGCAATAGCGTCAACATCTGACGCGCCCTCGGCGCACCAAAAAGCTCGGCAAGCAGGCCAATGCTGAACTTGTCGAGCAGCCCGAGTTGATACAGGTGCTCTCGACTGCTGCTTTCCAATGACTGCATAAGCTCATCAAACAGGATACAGATGCTGCGCGTTGCCAGACGCGGTCGGCCTCCCGGATTGATCTGTGGCGTCAGGAGAAAAGCACGCAGAGAGGCTATCCAACCGTCGGAGCCCTGCTGAATGGCACTCAGCTCACTCGCCTGCTCGAGTTCCACTCCGGCCTTTTTCAGCAGATCACGGGTTTCATCCAGAATGAACCGCAAGTGATAGCCGTCTACTTCGAGCAGGTCATCGGCGTATACATGCTCAAGCAGAGTATTGGGTAACTCACGGCGTCCGATGAACACCACGTGGAGCAGTTCGGGGGCACGCTGCAGAAAGAAGCGCAATGCTCCGACCAGAACGCTGTCGCTTATCCGATGAAAGTCGTCGATAAAGAGCACTACCGGCCGGCCATAGTGCGTCAGCTCATTGATAAGTAGGCTGGCCAGGGTTTCCATGGTGAAAAAGGTCAGTTCAGCACGCAGGCTGAGGCAAGCTCGTCCAATTTCCGGCGCTGCGTGATTAAGGGCGGCTGCCAGATAAAAAAGGACGCGCTGGACTGACTCATCCTCTTCGTCCAGCGACAACCAGGCGACGGTATGCCCGTTGGAGGCAAGCCGATCCGCCCAGATAGTGGCCAGGGTGGTCTTGCCAAAACCAGGTGGTGCCTTGAGTAACGACAGACGTCGCTCGGCCACTTGAGTCGCCATGTCTTCGAGTCGTGATCTCGGCAGGATGCCGCGCCCGAGGCGAGGTGGCGTGAGTTTGGTGGAGAGCAGGAGAGGAATGTCATTGCCCGGCAGCGTGGTTTTGGATACCACGTCACCAGCGGTAATCGGAATTATGGCACCGCCTTTCATATTCATAAGGTCAGTCATCCTGAATCGCACGGGCCGGGTTATACCGACCTCTTGTTATTGGCTGAACTGCAACGCCCGGTCAAGGTACGGGCCTGTTTTCAGCATAACAGCGAACAGGCCCGAGAAAAGCGCAAGCGCTTTAAACGAGCCTATCATAAGGATCACTGATATTAGAGTAATTACTCGGCCGTAGTATCACCCTCCCCGGTTGATACAGCGACCACCTGCATTGCCTGCATATAGGTCTCATACTCACGATGCAAAACATACAAGCGGATATTATCAACCTGCTCGGGCGTCAGGCTGGAAGCAAAGTTGGGCATTCCAAGAGGCTCAAGCATGCCCTCCAGAAGGATTGCCGTATAGGCGTTACGTATCGCGTCGCTGGAATGCCGCAGGTCCGGTAGCACACCTCCGCCAATCACCCCTGCTCCATGACAGACCGCGCAATACTGCGCATACAACTGCTTGCCAGCTTCGATATCAGCCTTCGCGGCTACCACCGGCTCCGGTATCCGCTCTGATACTGGGGGCTCGGCCAAGGCGGGTAATGTGGCCTGGCCACCAACCTTGAATACCAGCATGCGACTGACGTTGCGCACACCGGTAGCAACTGCGGCATCACCGCCAAACAGCGCTGCAGCCCCACCCCATCCCGCCATGAGCGCAACGTACTGGTCATCGCCATGCTTGAAGGTCATGGGTGCGGCGATGATGCCGGTCTGCGCATCGAAGTCCCAGAGTGATTCGCCCTTGTCCGCTGTATAGGCGACCAGCTTGCCTGCTGCTGTGCCCTGGAAAACCAGATTACCCGCCGTAGTCAGCGTGCCACCATTCCAGTGGTTGTCATGCTCAACGCGCCAAGCCGCTTCCTGCTTGATAGGATCCCAGGCCAGCAATGCACCGGAGGTGTAATCACGCGGCAATTCTGTAATTTCCGATGAGCCTGCGCCGGTATTGAACGCCTCGCGCTTGACGAATCCCTTACCCTCATTGCTATAGGTACCGGGTACTTCCTGATACGGAATATAGACCAAACCCGTTTGCGGATTGAACGACATCGGATGCCAATTGTGCGCGCCAAATGGGCTCGGCCACATAACCACCATCTCTTCTTCGTACCGCGCACCAGGCACTTCTACCGGTCGTCCGGTTGCGATATCAATGCGCTCTGCCCAGGTCACCTTGCCGATTTTTTCGGCTGACAGAAGCTCGCCCGTGGCACGATCAAGCACATAGAAGAATCCATTCTTCGGCGCCTGCATCAATACCTGGCGCTGTTTGCCATTGATCTCAAGGTTGGCCAGTGTCATCTGCTGAGTCGCAGTAAAATCCCAGGTATCACCCGGATTGACCTGATAGTGCCAGACCAGCTTCCCGGTTTCCGGTTTCAAGGCGAGAATCGATGACAGAAACAGATTGTCCCCGCCGCCTGGACTGCGGATCTCACGATTCCAGGGCGAGCCGTTACCTGTTCCAACATACAAGAGATCAAGATCTGGATCGTAGACCATGCTATCCCAGGCAGTACCACCCCCGCCCAGCGACCAATCGGTATCCTTGCTCCAGGTTTTGGCGGCATCTACCAGCTCTGGATGCTCTACCGGCTTGGAAGGATCTGCCGGAACAGTGAAGAAACGCCATTTCATTTCGCCACTTACCGCGTCATAGGCGGAAAAGTAACCGCGCACGCCAAATTCGGCACCGCCATTACCGATCATGATCATGCCCTTGACCACACGGGGTGCCGCAGTAATGGTGTAGGGCTGGCTGTTATCGGTTGTCTGCTGGCTCCAGACTTCATTGCCGGTCTTCGCGTCCAGGGCAATCAGCCGGCCGTCCAGCGTCCCCACATAAACCTTGCCGTCATACAGGGCAACACCTCGGTTAACGGCATCGCAGCATGCGTGCCTACCCTTTGCCTTGTTAACTTTGGGATCGAAGCTCCAGAGAATTTCACCGGAAACGGCATCCACCGCCATGACCCGGCTCCACGAGAGAGAGGTGTATAACACCCCATTGCTATAGAGCGGTGTCGCTTCAAGCCCGCGGTTATTATCCAGATCTATAGACCACGCCAGACCCAGTTTGCCTACGGTCTGTTCATTCAGATCAGTCAGGGGGCTGTAGCGCTGACCAGCCAGCGTACGGTCGTAGCTGAGCCACTCGCCACTTTCCATCTTGGGAGCATGCGCGACACTGTTAAGGGTTTGGTCCGCATGACTATTCAAAGAGCCAAACATCCCTATTGCGAAGGCAGTGGCAACGCCGACCAGGCACGTATCGCGCTTTATTATTTTTGTCATTGCATTCTCTCTATGGGTGATTGAATTACTCAAACTCCAGCAAAGTCACTGATACGCTGGGCAACCGCTTGCGGAGCTTCCAGCGCCACCGAATGTCCAGCCCCAGGAATCACGTACATATCGCCGTGCCCGCTGGTATCGACGATCTGTTGTGACAGTGTCACTGAGTAGGCGTGGTCCTGTTCGCCCGCCAGAACCAGCAATGGCACTTCAAGCAAGGCGACCTCTGACAGGACGCTCTGACGATGGATCACACCCCGTGCAGCTCCGCCGATGGCTACATCCAGATCAAGCATCTTGCTGCGCCAATGGGTTAGCAGCGGCTCGCTGGCCTGGTCTGAAAAAATGCGATCGCCAAACATGATGTGCATCAGAGTATCGATGTGGGCGCCTGGGCCATTGCGAGCAAGATCCTCGACCAGAGGCTCGAAGGCATCGAGCTTGTGTTCCAGGTCGGCGCTGCTGCCCATGACGATGCACCCTGCAACCAGGTGCGGATACCGAGTGGCCAGGCGCAAGGCGACGAAACCGCCCATGGAGTTGCCGGCCACGTGGCAGGGGGCAAAATCCAGTGCTTCGATCAGCGCGGCCGCGTCACGTGTCAGGTTATCCATGTCCAGCACGCCTTGCCGGCCACTGGCACCTTGCCCCCGGTGATCGTAGGCGACTATCTCGAAGCGATCCTCGAGCAGCCCGATCAGTGGGTCGAACATGCTCAGATCAAAGAACAACGAATGGCTGAGTAACAGACGTGGTCCGCCTGCAACACCGCTGCGCTGATAATGAATAGTCGTATCGTTGACCTGGATACTGGGCATGCATGGCCTCCTGCTGACGCCACCGTAGGATCACGGAGCAACATCGATCCTAGGCGTGCAGAAGCGTTAACTTCACCCCCCTGTTGGGGGAGAGAGGCAAGGGAGTGATACCGGGTATTTAATCAGAAGGGTTTGGAAGGAAGACAGAAAGGCAACGTTGAATCGCGTCCCCAAACAATAAAAAGCCCCTGAAAAAGGGGCTTTTTATGGGCAGTAAGCAGAGCGTGTAAACGCAGCTTCAGTGAAGAGAAAGACTTAACCGCACTTGCTCTCACCGCAATTGAGACAGGTCATGCATCCATCCAGCTGCACCGCAGCCTGTGTATGACACTTACCACACATCTGTGCTCCCGGAGGGTAGGATTCTGTGCTGTCATCGCAGTCTGCTGCAGCCTGGCCCTGGGGCTTGAGGCTGACAAACTCGGCACGCTTCTGTTCCAGATAGGCGCGCTGATGCTCGTCCATCTCATTGGTCATCATGCCAATGCGAGTCAGGTGCTGTTCGAGCACATCACCGATCTCGGCTACCAGGGAGGGCATCCAGCGACCACCGCGTTTCATGTAACCGCCCTTGGGGTCGAATACGCTGCGTAGCTCCTCAACCAGAAAGGTGCAATCCCCGCCCTTGCGGAATACCGCCGAGATAATCAGCGTAAGAGCTGAAATCCATTGGTAGTGCTCCATGTTCTTGGAGTTGATGAAGATCTCGAAGGGGCGACGAATTTCGTGATCGCTACCGTGATTGAGAATCACATCGTTGATAGTGACGTAAATCGCATGTTCGGAAGTCGGGGTCTTGATCTTGTAGGTCGAGCCTTCAAGAAACTCGGGACGCTTGAGCTTTTCGTGCATCTCTTCCAGTTGTTCATCGGGCGCTACAACCAGATCCAGTGGAGCGACCGGCTCATCGGGTTTGACTACCGCGTAGTCGACGATCTTGCTGCTGATTTTCAATGCCATTTCCTGATCCTCACCCGGCTCTGGCCGGGCTCTGTACTATTCGTTAGCGGGGAGCCACTCAAGGGGCTCCAATGTGTCAGAACTTGCCGTAGTAGCCTTCTTTCAAGGCGTCGTAGAGGTTCGCCGCGCTGTGCATCTCACCGTCATATTCGATCTCGTCGCCGCCCTTGGCCTCGACGAAACTGCCATCCTCGAGTTTGAAGCGGTAAGTGGTGTTGGCCAGATCCTGCTCCTTGACCAGTACACCCTGGAAAGCCTCAGGGTTGAAGCGGAAGGTAGTACAACCCTTCAGACCTTTTTCGAAGGCGTAGCGATAGATATCCTTGAAGTCTTCATAGGGATAATCAGTCGGCACGTTGGCGGTCTTGGAGATGGATGAATCCACCCATTTCTGCGCAGCGGCTTGCACGTCCACGTGTTCTGTCGGCTTTACATCGTCAGCCGCGATGAAATAGTCCGGCAAGTTGCGTGTACCTGCTTCCATGCTCGGAAGTGCGTCAGCATTGACGAAGTGGCGATAGGCGAGCAGCTCGAAACTGAACACGTCGACCTTTTCCTTGGACTTCTTGTTTGCCCGAATCACGTTGCGGAAATAGTGATGGGCAAAACTTGGCTCAATACCATTGGAGGCATTATTGGCCAGCGACAGGGAAATCGTGCCCGTAGGCGCGATGGAGCTGTGGTGGGTAAAGCGCGCGCCCTTCTCGCCCAGGGCGGCAACCAGCTCGGCATCTTCACCGGCGACCTGCTGCATGTAACGGCTGTACTTGGCCCACAGAACCTTGCCCTTGATGCTGTCGCCGGCTTTGATGCCATCAGCGCGCATTTCCGGACGCTTGACCAGCATGGCTTCGGTCACGGTAAAGTCTTCGTCCATGATCGGTGCTGCGCCTTTCTCTTCGCTCAACTGCAGCGCCGTACGCCAGCCCTGCACCGCCATTTCCTTGGAAACCTGCTCGGTAAACTCCAATGATTTGGGCTCACCGTATTTCATGCACAACATGGTCATGGTCGAACCCAGGCCCAGGAAGCCCATACCGTGGCGACGCTTGCGGTAGATTTCCGCACGCTGCTCTTCCAGCGGCAGACCGTTGATTTCAACCACGTTGTCGAGCATACGGGTGAAGACGTCAACCACCTTGCGGTACTCTTCCCAATCGAACCTTGCCTTCTCGGTGAATGGGTCACGTACAAACAGGGTCAGATTGATCGAACCCAGCAGACAGGCGCCGTGGGGCGGCAGGGGCTGCTCGCCACAGGGGTTGGTAGCGCGAATTTCTTCACAGAACCAGTTGTTGTTCATCTGGTTGACGCGGTCGATAAGGATGAAACCGGGCTCTGCGAAGTCGTAGGTCGAGGTCATGATCATGTCCCAGATCCGACGCGCCTTGAGCACCTTTGACACACGGCAAGCAACGCGTCCGTCTTCGCGGGTCAGGTAGCGCTGGGTGGCGGGCAGCTCGCGCCAGATCACCTGATCTTCATTGTCCAGGTCCAGACCATCAGCGTCGATTTCGGCCTGTGTCAGCGGGAAAGACAGCTTCCAGTCTGCATCAGCGGCAACGGCCTGCATGAAATCTTCGGTGATCAGCAGAGACAGGTTGAACTGACGCAGTCGTCCACCCTCACGCTTGGCACGAATGAAATCCATCACGTCTGGATGGCCAACATCGAATGTCGCCATCTGCGCGCCACGACGACCACCAGCTGAGGACACGGTGAAACACATCTTGTCGTAGATATCCATGAACGACAGTGGCCCGGAAGTGTAAGCGCCAGCGCCCGATACATAAGCGCCCTTGGGGCGCAGGGTGGAGAATTCGTAACCAATGCCGCAGCCCGCTTTCAGCGTCAGACCCGCTTCGTGCAACTTGGACAGGATGTCGTCCATGGAGTCGCCAATAGTAGCGGAAACCGTGCAGTTGATCGTCGAGGTAGCCGGCTTGTGTTCCAGAGCCCCAGCATTGGAGGTAATACGACCGGCAGGAATGGCACCATGACGCAAAGCCCAGAGAAACTGCTCGTACCAGTGCTCGCGCAGCGAAGGCTCTTCCACATCGGCAATAGCACGGGCTACGCGCTGGTAGGTCTCGTCAACAGTGGCGTCGATCGCTACTGCGTCCTTGGTTTTCAACCGGTATTTGGTATCCCAGATATCCTCGGAGGCGGGCTGCATCGGAATGTCGGTGACCGTGTTGTGCAGGCGCTGCACCTTGGCTGTCTGGTTCATTGTTTTCTCCTGAAACGCTCGGTTACACCCCGCAAAACCACGCTTCCAGGACGAAATGGCGCCTGGGGGTTGCCGGGAAAGAAACACTACTTGTTGTGCATAGCGAGCAATCCTAGACCCAGATATGGTAAAGATCAATATCTGAAGGACTACAAAAAGGTGGTTTTTCTACTTGACTTGGAGCGAGCCAGAAAAGACGTGGCTGGGGAGCGCCGACCTGAACGGCCGGCGAGTATGCAGGGACAATATCAGGCAGGATTGCCGTCTATCGGAAAAAAGCAACCATCACTCCACACCCCCAGACAGGACTTGCCGCGATGCTCTCGTTCTACGGCCAACTCAACCATCTGATAGAAGACGTTGCGCCCAATCAGGGCTTCGAGATTACGACGGACCAGCACGTAGGGTGAAGGCTCCTGGGTAGCCGCGTCGAGTTCGACACGAATCGGATTGTCACGCCCCACTTCAACCGTATCTTCAAGATTGGTGGTGAATGTCAGCTTCTGACTCTCACCCTCTCCTTCCACGTGGAGCTGGGTAGCCACAAAAGGGGCGTCGTCGACTTGAATAGCCCAACGCTCGACCGGCGTAACAAGGTAGTAACGGCCATCGTCGTCGTGTCGCAAAATACTGGCAAAAAGCTGGACTAAGGCCTTGCGGCTGATCGGATCACCTTCGTGGTACCAGGTGCCATCGCGGGTGATTTGCAGATCCATTTCGCCACTGACTGGCGGATCCCACTCGTCAACCGGAGCCGGCTGTGGACGACGGGTAGAACTGGCACCGGGAATGCTGTCCAGAAGAGACTGGTGCGGTGGTGGTCGTCGGGTCATGGTGTTACCTCCATCAACGGCCGAGCAACTGCCGGGTATAATCTTCCAGCGGCGGACGCAACAGGTCCGCTGGCTCGGACTGGTAAAATTGCAGGAAGCCACCGCGTGTTGCGATGACGGCATAATCGATCATCCGGCGTGTAGCCGTTTCCATCAGGATAAGCTGCAGAGTGGCGCGATCTACGCCAACATCCCCCAGCCGGCGAGAGTCTTCCCAGTGCTCAAGGTCTCCGACCTGATCTTCGGCACTGGCAAAGCGGGTGTACAGAAGATAGTCCATACCCTGCACACTTGCCTGATCCAGAGCCTCTTCCAGACCCATTGGCGCTTCCGCTCGGCGTATAAGCGGAAAGACCTGTACGGCTGCTGCAAAAGCTTCCTCGGCGACAACATTAGGTCTCGCATAGGGGTGGCCTACGGGAACGAAATGCCCCTGGGCAATAAACAGGCTGGAGTCGGACTGCAGACTCCAATTGGCCTGCCGGGTGATGCTGTAGGTATCCATCAAGCCCGCATCGCCAAGGTAATAACGTGCGCTTTTCTGCATGTCGGAGGGTTTGACGCAACCGGTCAGTGCAAGCAGAGCTGAAAGTGTTAGAGCAAGTCCTGTCCAGCGCATCTTGTTTCCCTCGAGGAGTTAGATATGGATTCAGATTCAGCGACTATAGACCACGCATCCATTCAGGACGTAACCGGGCCCGTTCGGGGCGCTCAATAGCCGTTTGTACCTGCGCAAGTATCCGCTCCTTGTCTGCCCCGAGGATGCCCTTGAGGACCAATGCGTTGGAGGCATGATCGCTTCTGAACACCGTATCTTTCAACTCCAGGGCCTCGATAAACTGTTGCAATTCAAGAAACAGGCTTTGTTGGTCCAGTGGCTCAAAATCCGGAAAGCGCTCGCGGTAGCGCTCCATACCCTGGGGAAAGCTGACCACCAGGGTAGAAACAAACTCAGGCTGGGTGGCATTCATCAATCTGGCAGAGTTGCGCCCATGCTGCTCGCTGAGACTCCTGCCACCCAGTCCATTAAGAATCATCACTGAACGCATGATCCCGGCATCCCCCGCCTTGGTAAGCGCCTCTTCGGTGGAGTCATAGGTTTCGCCCTTGTTGACGCGCTCCAGCACCTGGTCATCCCCTGATTCCGCGCCCACGTAGAGCATGGCCAGTCCAGCCTCACGCAGTTCCTTGAGCTCCTCAACGGACTTGCGCTTGAGATTACGCGGCAGGCAATAGGAAGTTACCCGCTCCACACTCGGCATATGCTCACGAATGGCGTCGAGAATGGTCAGCAGCCGACGCGTAGGAAGCACCATGGCATCCCCATCGGCGAGAAAGACACGCTGTACGATCAATTGCTCGCCACTGCGCCTGATTTCGTCGAGCACCTGCTTTTCATCCCGCGCGCGGAATTTTTTCTGCTCGTCAGTGTACATTTCACAGAAAGTACACTGATTCCACGAGCAGCCATTGGTAACTGGCAGAATCAGCGAATGCGCCTCACTGGGTGGACGAAAAACAGGTTCGATATAACTGATCGGGAATGACTGGGCGGGCATGATTTCTCCGGAATGACGATGGGTGCTTCAGCCTGCAATCTACAGGTCAGAATGGATAGGCACTGTCCGCACTCCGGGTATCAGAAGTGCGCAAACAGAGCCCATGGGCGTTGTTCAAGCCGGCGTGTTGAGTGTTTCCTCTTCACGGCGGCGCTTTGACTTGTTCCCCATGCGCACGCCGATATCCATCAGAAACTGCATGTAGCCTTCCTTGTCCTCGATCACATCCTGCCAGAAGGGCGAGTGGTACATGGCCATTGCACCGTGTACCAGGGCCCAGGCCGCGCAATAGTGGAAGTAGGCCGGTACATTCTCGAGTTTTCCATCGTCGATACGCTCCTGAATCACCCCGGTCAGATGATTGAAGTTGGAGGCACGTATCTTGTGTAACTCATCAACTAGTTCGGGTAACTGATTGGATTTGACCAGTTTTTCTTCCAGGCGATCAAAGAGGCGATAACGCTCCGGGTCACTCATGCGAAACGCAAAATAATCCCGTGACAGGGCTTCGCGATCGCGTGAAATACTCTCGCTGTGCAGCAGGCCGGCAAGATCACCCTCGTAATCAAGCATCAGGCGTAAATAAATTTCGGCCTTGGATTTGAAATGCTTGTAGATGGTGCCCTTCCCGATACCTACCTCGTCGGCGATCATTTCCACCGTCACGCTATCCTCACCCTGCTCGAGGAAAAGGCGTAGGGAGGTATCGAGGATTTCCTGCTCGCGACGACGAAACTCGCGGACCTTGCGTGATTCTTTTTGCATGACGATTATGCACTTCCCTACCGGCAAAATCGGCATTATGCCAACTTGATGACCAAATTCCCATTATTGATTAAAAGCTGACTGTCAGGCCCTTTTTTGAACACGAACAGCTACAAGGGCAAGCACCATAGACCCAAGCATCAATAACAGGGATACGGCATTGAGCACCGGAGTAGCACCCTCACGCAGTCGACTGAACAGAGTGATTGTCAGGGGTGCATCAGAGCCTACCAGCATCAGCGTAGTATTGAAGTTCTCGAATGACATCAGAAAACAGATCAGTGCGGCACCGGTAATCGCCGGAGCCAGGAAGGGCAAAGTGACTGTCAGTACCGCAGTCAATGGCGAGGCCCCCAGATTACGCGCTGCCTCCTCAAGCTGCACATCGAATGTCCGCAGCCGCGCCGAGATCACCAGTGTGGCAATGGTGCTCAGGAAGGCGAACTGGCCCAGGACGACCAACAGCAAACCCGGACGAAGCATGTCCAGAAAGATATCGTGATTGAAGTCGAGGTAATTGGCGATGCGGCTAGCGAAAACCAGAATGGAAATACCCAGAATCACACCCGGAATCACCAGGGGTAACAGCATCAGGATAAACAGTAGATTTTTGCCCGGAAATTGGTGTCGCTCGAACAAAAACGCATTCAGGGTCGCCAGACTGACAGCCAGCACCGTGACACAACTGGCTACCAGGGCACTGATCCCGACGCTGCGTAAAATGGCGCGATCATGGAACAGCCCCGTACGCTCGCTGGTATTGGCGACAAACCAGTCAAGCGTAAAGCCCTTCCACGGCAGTGCCGGGAAGCTGCTGTCATTGAAAGCAAACATCCCCACGACTATCAAGGGAGCCGCCAGGTAAATGAAGAACACCAACACATAAGCGGCATAGATCCAGCGAAATCGCTGGGTTAGCGGTAACGATGCAATCATCGCATGGTCTCCGCAAAGGATTGCCGGCTCAACCTGAGACCCAGCCAGACAATCAGTGATGACAGTACCAAAAGTAGAACACCGAATGCGGCGCCCTGCTCCCAATTGAACCGGGTAATGAACTGGGTAAAGATCTGCTCGGTGAACCACATGCTGTCCTTGCCACCCAGCAGCACTGGCGTGAGATAGTTACCTACCGACAGCATGAACACCACAATCGAACCGGAAACAATTCCCGGCATGGCATGGGGGATGACGATGTCGCGCGTGACGCTCAGATGATTACCGCCCAGGTCGTAGGCCGCTTCCACAAGACTGTCGTCCAGGCTATCGAGCGTGGTCACCAATGGCACCAGCATGAACAGAATCGACGCGTAGACCAGTCCTACCATGATCGCAACATCGTTATAGAGCATCTCCACCGGCCCGGCAGCAAGGCCGCTCCACTGCAATACGCCACTGATAACGCCACTTTCACGCAGCAGGATCATCCATCCATAAGTACGCACCAACTCGCTGACCCAGAAAGGCACCAGGCACGCCAGAAACAAAAGCGAGCGCTTGCGACCACGCACCAGCTTGGCGATGTACCAGGCGACCGGAAAGGCAATGACCAGCGTCAGCAATGTAGTAAAGATGGATATTACCGCGGTACGCAGAAAGGTTCGCCAATACAGCGACTCGGTAAAGAACAGCTCGTAGTGCATCCAGCTGAAGCGATGCTCCGCAAAGCCGATGCGCTCGCGCAGTGAAACCAGCACCATATCCACATGCGGCAGCAGAATCAGCAACAAAAGCCACAGCAACAATGGCAGCATGAGCAGAAAAACGCCCAGTTTCAATCCGCCCCGCGTCGCCCTACCCGCTCTCATTGGGGCGCCGCCGCAAAATACTGCGCCTGATTGCTCATCCAACCCAGTTGCAGTCGATCACCTGGTTTCAGCTTGGCAAACTCGGGGGTCTGGGGAAGTCGGACGGTCAGCTCGGCGCCCTCGTCCACCTTTGCGCTAATACGACTGTTCGCGCCATCAAATAACAGCGTATTGATTTGTGCGTTAAGGCAATTGTCCATCCTGCATGGTTCACCTGGAAAAAAAGGGCTGATACCTTCGGGGCGAACAAACACTGAAACGGCATCGCCCACACTGACTGGCAAAGCACCTGCAGCGGTCGCATAAAGAATCTGACCGCCAGCCAGGGTAACTCGGCCCGGAGCTGTCACGCGTGCCTGAAGCCGATTGGAGTCGCCAACAAATCCCGCCACGAAAGGCGTGGCCGGCTCGTAATACAAGGTTTGCGGACTGGCCACCTGCTCAAAGCGACCCTTGTTCATCACCGCCACCTGATCGGACATAACCAGCGCTTCAGACTGGTCGTGGGTGATGTAGATAAAGGTGGTGCCAAAAGTCTGTTGTAGCTGCTTGAGTTCCAGCTTCATCTGCTCACGCAACTTCAGATCCAGAGCCCCCAGAGGCTCATCCAGCAACAACACCGCTGGCTCCAGCACCAGACAACGGGCGATGGCAATGCGCTGTTTTTGCCCGCCGGAGAGCTGGTCAGGTTTGCGCTGACCTACGTCAGGCAGACCGACCCGATCGAGTACATCGTTCACTCGCCGGGCAATGTCAGGTCTGGAAACACCCCGGCGTTTGAGGCCATAGGCAATATTGTCTGCCACGCTCATCATCGGAAACAGAGCCAGATGCTGAAAGACCATGTTCAGAGGTCGCTTGTTGGGCGGCACCCCCAGCATGGATTGACCCTTGATGCGTATATCCCCGTGGTCGGGTTCGACAAAACCCGCCAGCATCCTCAGCAACGTTGTTTTACCGCACCCCGAGGGACCCAGAATAGAGAAGAACGAGCCGGCCGGAATGCTCAGGGAAATATTATCTACCGCCGCTTGGCCGGCGAAGGCTTTGTGCAGCTGATGGCACTCGAGATCAAGAATGGTATCGGGTGAGGATTGCATGGCATGTCCGTTGCGTAGGATCCGAATCGCCCGGCATTGCGCCGGGCGAGTCAACTGGCATCAATTTCAGTTCGAAGCGCTCACACGATCAAGAATACGACCTTCAATAGTTTCCAGACCAGGGGGAACCGGTGGATACCATTTGATGTTTTCCAGTGCCGCCTCGTCGAAGCTACTCTGGAAGCTCTCCTTCAGTTTCGCACCCACAAAGGCCTCGGCGCCGCGCGAGGCAGTGAAGTTACCTGCAGACTCGGTGATCAGAGCGGCAATTTTCGGCTGCATGACAAAATTGATCCACTTATAGGCAGCGTCATCGTTTTCGCCACGGCGCGGTAGCGCGAAGGTGTCGATCCAACCAAGCGCGCCACTGGCCGGTGCTACAAAGCTGATCTTCGGGTTCTCTGCCTGCAATTTCCAGCCACCTGCATCCCAGCCCTTGGCAGCAACCACTTCGCCTGATGCAACAAGGTTGATCAGCTCATCACCTCCGGTCCAGTAGGTCTTCACATTGGACTTGCAGGCGATCAGCTTCTCCTGAACGCGTGTCATCATTGCTTCATAGGCCACAGGGTCGTTATAGGCCGCAAAGGGGTCCTCGCCCATGGAGAACGCCATACCGATCAATATTGGCCGACGCAAACGATAAGAGACGCGACCTGCCAATTCCGGCTTGCACAGATCTGCGAAGTCGCTCACCTGATCCCGGACACTGTCGTGGACGATCAGACCTGTCGTGCCCCACACATGGGGCACAGCATAAATATCTCCATCAAGTTCGGTATTGGCCTTGGTAGCCGCCAGCATGGAAGGAATGAATAGCGAAGAGTCCACCTTGCTGATATCCATCGGCTTGTAGATCCGATATTCCTGCTGGGCACTGGTAACTCTGTCCTGGCTGGGCTGCGCCAGGTCAAAACCCGACCCGCCTGTGGCGCGCAGTTTGGAAATCATGTCCTCGTTGTTGGACAGGGTGACCTGCACATCAATGCCAGTTTGCGCCTCGAACTGGCTGATAACTTCTTCCGGGGCATAACCGCCCCAGGTGAGCAGGCGCAACTCTTCGGCAATGGCGGAAAACGGCATGGCAAGGGTGATTAACGCGGGTACGAGCATCTGCTGCAAACGCATGATGTACTTCCTTTTATCGTCGTTGGTTCCTGAAAACTAAGTCATGGCTGTGACAGTATAGTTACAGTAAAAAAAGCTGCCCGACCGGCAGCTAACAACAGTTGACGATAAAATCGCTTCTGCGTATTCCAAATCGGTTTATGAAACGGGAACAAAGGGCTGGCGGATGGCGGGATCTGGGTAATACTCAATACATCAGGTTGATGCGTTCCCCCAAGCGCCCGGCCTGAATGGTTGGGCCAGGCCTAACCGAGCAACACTCCTAATGGTCTTGACCCGAATACTTCCCCCAGTGTTCGGGTTTTTTTTGCGTGTCTGACCGTCAGATCACCTGGTTAGAGGAAACAACCGGTGGAAGTTCTCAGTGGTGTTCTGCCATAGCGTATCGAGGGGCTCACCGCGGATATCGGCCACGCAGGCCGCTACATCGCAAACGAACTGAGGCTCGTTGGGTTTGCCCCGATGAGGTACGGGGGCCAGATACGGAGAGTCGGTTTCTACCAGGAGTCTGTCGGCGGGCACTCGACGCGCCACATCTCGCAGCGCGTCGGCATTGCGGAAGGTGACGATCCCCGAGAGCGAAATGTAATACCCCAGATCCAATGCCTGGCGCGCCATATCCCAATCTTCGGTAAAACAGTGCAGCACGCCAGTGCCAGCAAGATCGGCCTCACGTAGCAGGTCCAGGGTATCCTGCCGCGCCGCCCGAGTATGGATGATGACCGGCTTGCCGGTTTGTCGAGCGGCCACCAGGTGACACTGAAAGGAGCGTTTCTGCTGCTCAGCCATCTCGGGCTGATAATGATAATCCAGCCCGGTTTCGCCAATTGCAACCACGCGGGGGTGATCCAGCTCCCCAAGCAGCCAGTCGAGTTCGGTGAGTTGCTCGTCCGCCAGATCCAGCGGATGCACACCTACACTGCAGTAAACATCCGGATAGCGCTGAGCCAGGCTTTTAACCACCGGCGCATTGGCTGCATCGACGCCTATACAGAGAAATTTGCCCACCCCTTTCGCCCGCGCCGCATCCAGTGCAGCGTCAAGTGAGCCTGAGTAAGGAGTGAGATCCAATCGGTCAAGATGGCAGTGGGAGTCAATCAGCATGGAAATACAAATTACATCGTATGGGTGGGTCGGTCGGACTTGAGGGCACCTGCGAGGTAGGTTTCGATCTTGCTGCGAGCAGTATTGTCCTGATCGCTGAACTGCACACCGATACCCGCAGCTCGGTTACCCTGGGCCCCTTTCGGTGTGATCCAGATAACCTTGCCAGCCACAGGAATTTTCTCCGGCTCGTCCATCAGGTTGAGCAGCATGAACACTTCATCGCTGAGTCGATAGCTCTTGTTGGTCGGAATAAAGAGCCCGCCGTGCTTCACGAAAGGCATGTAGGCTGCATACAAAACCGACTTGTCCTTGATAGTGAGGGACAGGATACCGTTGCGGGGACCGGGGGCGGTCGGATTACTCATGGTGTATTCATCCTGATCAATTGTGTTTGCAGATTAACGCTTTTTCAGCAACTGTTTCCACTCTAGCAACAAGGTCTCGAGAAACAATCCCCTGTTGAGGTTCGCCTTGCCCAGCGTCATCGACCGATGCGCGAGCAACCAGTCCTGCCATTGCATCAACTGTTGCGCGTGAACGTGTTTGGCCATGTAGCCAAGCACCACATCCATATCACTATTCTCGGCTTGAGCAATCGCGCCCGTTTGCAGTTTGAGTAAATCCAGCGTCCAGCTGCAGAACCAGTCAATCAACAACTCGAGGGGGATTTTCGACCAGCTTTCAGCTACCTGACTGGGAGATTGCTTGTCCTTGAGCAACGCCTTGATGTTCTCAACCACACCCAAGCGCAGCTGTACCGCATCCATTTCGTACAGAGAAGCGGCACGCAATGGCGCACCGGCGGCCATCTGCAAGAGTATCAACCGCTGATTTTCATTGAGCTCGGGCACGGTTTCAGCCAGCCAGGCGAGCGCCGAAGCCTGCGCTGGCGTAGGGAGTCGTTGTGCGCGGCAACGACTGCGTACTGTTGGTAACAGGCGCCCTGGCTGATCCGTGACCAATAGTAAATAGGTCGCTGCAGTCGGTTCTTCGAGGGATTTAAGCAAAGCATTAGCCGCATTTTGATTCATCGCCTCAGCAGGATGCAGAACGATCACCTTGCTGCCTCCCTGCTGCGACGTCTGGCCCATGAAGTCGACCAGTTGCCTGATGGCATCAACACGGATTGCTTTACCCTCCTCCTCCGGCGTGATCAATAACAGATCGGGATGAGTGCCTGCTTCGCGCAGCAGACAACTGCGACACCGTCCACAGGCCATGCCCTGAGCAGGTTTGTCACATAGCAGAAAAGCGGCGAACGCATTGGCGAAGCGCCGCTTGCCCACGCCCGGCAAACCACTAAACAGGTAGGCGTGTGCGTGCTCTTGCTGTTCGGTCAGTTGAGACCAGACCTCCTGATGCCAAGGAAAGGCAACCTCAGACATGCCACCGCTCCAGAACCTGCGCAATCAAAGGCCGCATTGCCTCTGCAACGTCATCGAGCGTGCCGCTGGAATCGATTACCCGGTAGCGGCCCGGGTCCGCGGCGGCGCGGTCGAGATAGGTCTGACGAACCGACTCGAAAAAAGCCGTCTGCTCCACTTCAAAACGATCCAGCTCACTGCGCGCACGGGCCCGCCGCATGCCGATTTCCACCGGCACATCGAAAACGATAGTCAGATCGGGGCGCAATGAACCCTGAACCCAGTCCTCAAGCGCGGCGATCCGCTGCGTAGCGATCCCGCGGCCGCCACCCTGATAGGCGTAGGTGGCATCCGTGAAACGGTCACTGATTACTACCTGTCCTTGTTCGAGGGCTGGACGGATGAGACGATCGAGGTGCTGAGCACGTGCAGCAAACATCAACAGCAGCTCCGCATCCGAGCACATGACCTCATCGTGGTGGCTGAGCAATACCCCACGGATTTTCTCCGCAATCGGTGTACCACCAGGCTCACGGGTTAACAGCGGATCACAGCCGGCTTCGCGAAGCGCCGCGGCGAAGAACTGCAGGTTTGTCGACTTGCCTGCGCCTTCAGGCCCCTCGAAAGTGATAAACAATCCGCTCATTGCGAGCCCTCTCCCGTGCCGCCAGGGCTGGAGCGATAGCTCTCGGCCCGCTGACGAATCTGGTATTGCTGCACAGCTCGATTATGCTCGCGCAGGGAGTCGGAGAACACATGGCTGCCATCCCCACGAGCGACAAAATACAGGCTGGTTCCGGACTTTGGATTAACAGCTGCTTGCAAAGCTTCGCGGCCCGGCATGGCAATAGGTGTCGGCGGTAGACCGTCTATTGTGTAGGTGTTGTAGGCAGTCGGCCGGCGCAAATCACTGCGACGGATATTGCCCTGGTAGGCATCGCCCATGCCGTAAATAACCGTAGGGTCAGTCTGCAGTCGCATGCCGATGCGCAGCCTGCGGGTAAACACACCAGCAATTTCGCCGCGCTCCTGTGGCACACCCGTTTCACGCTCGATGATAGAGGCAAGTATCAAAGCCTCGTATGGCGTCTTCACCGGCAGATCGTCAGCACGCGACTGCCACACATCAGCCAGTACCTCTTCCATGCGCTGGAACGACCTGAGCAGGATGTCGCGATCGCTCATGCCGAAGGTGTACTGGTAGGTGTCAGGAAAAAAACGCCCTTCCGGGTGTATCCCCTCCAGATCCAGTGCCGCCATGACCTCTTTGTTACTGGCCTCTGCGTCCAGTGACTGCTGAAGTCGGTCCGCCTTTGCCAGTTGCTCGCGTACCTGCCGGAAATTCCAGCCTTCGACCAGTGTCACGCTGCGGCGCACAACCTCCCCTGCATCCAGCCTGCGCAAAAGCTCCGCTGCCGACATACCGGGCTCGAGTTGATATTCACCCACCTGCAGTACTGAGTCCGGCATCTGCCACTGCCAGTAACGACGCAGCCACTGAGCCCGGTCGATGACACCATCTCGCTCAAGGTTTGCGAGAACCCCTGCCGGAGTACTGCCCGGCGCCACATCCAGGCTGGTAGGCTCATCCACACGGACAGGCTGCTCCAGCACATCCTCGAGGGTTAGGTATCCCCACAAACCTATCGCAGAAAAAGAAACAACTGACATAACAATAACTAAACGAATAAAACGCAGAATCAACTTCACTATATCACCTGTTCTGCCAGGCGTTGTGCCTGGCGTGTTCGGGGTCCAATCGGCCAGCTCGCATTCTTCAGACCGATGACCGGCCACACACCGAAAAGGCTATTACAGCAGAACACCTCAGTGCTCTCCATCAAGGTCGAAAGGTCGACTGTCATGACTTCAACCGGATCATCGATCTGGCCCAACTGATCAATCAGATAGTCGCGCATGATCCCCTGCACTCCGCACCCGGACACATCCGGCGTTACCCAGCGTCCTTCATGGAGCATGAAGATATTACTCATGGTGCACTCGATCACATTCCCGGAGGTGTCGCGCACCATGCCTTCGGCATAGGTAGTATCAGACCATTCACTGCGGGCTAGCACCTGCTCTAACCGATTAAGGTGCTTGATTCCGGCGAGCAGAGGCTGGATCGCCATACGTGTCTGGCACTCAAACAATCTGACTCCGTTGCGGGCATTATCAACAGGGTAATCAACGGGCGGCAAGCTCTGGCAGATTCTCGTGGGCTGTACCGGGGAAGGAATGCCGTAGCCCCGCTTGCCAAGCCCTCGAGTCAGAATCATCTTGAGCACGCCGTTATGCAACTGCGCGGCTGCCATATTAAGCTCTGTGACGATTTCAGTCAGGTCGGCTTCCATTTTCAACGCAGCAATACCACGACGCAAACGAGCAAGATGATACTCGAGCAGCGCAATGCGACCCTCGGCAACGCGCATGGTTTCGAACAAGCCGTCACCGTAGGCCAGCCCCCGGTCCAGCACTGAAAGCTCGCTTAGCTGCTGGCCGTTAACCAGACACTGCGGTGATTGCACGCTGTCCAGACCGGAGTCCGTCATCAGAGACGACGGAACACCAGACTGCCGTTGGTGCCACCAAAGCCAAACGAATTGGACACCACAACGTCAAGCGAGCGTTGCTGGGCTTGGTGGGCGACATAATCCAGATCGCACCCTTCATCGGGATTGTCGAGGTTGATGGTAGGCGGCGCCACCTGATCGCGCAGGGCCAGGATACTGAAAATCGCCTCGACCGCACCGGCTGCGCCAAGCAAATGGCCAGTCATGGATTTGGTCGAGCTGATAGCCAATGCCTGAGAATGGTCACCAAACACCGTCTTCACCGCACGCGTCTCGGCCAGATCGCCGGCGGAGGTGGAGGTACCATGGGCATTGATATAACCGACTGCTGAGGGGTCCACACCGGCATCACGCAGGGCGTTGGTCATGCACTTGGCCCCGCCGCGTCCATCCTCTGGTGGAGCAGTCATGTGATAAGCATCGCCACTCATGCCAAAACCGATGAGTTCCGCATAGATATTAGCGCCGCGTGCCTTGGCATGCTCGTACTCCTCGAGTACCAGCGCGCCGGAGCCATCAGACAACACGAATCCGTCACGATCGCGATCCCATGGCCGGCTAGCCGAAGTGGGATCATCGTTACGCGTCGATAACGCCCGAGCGGCGCTGAAGCCCCCCAGACCCAGACCACTGGTGGCCATCTCTGACCCGCCAGCGATCATCACATCCGCCTCACCGTAAGCAATGTTGCGCGCAGCCATGCCGATGCTGTGGGTACCCGTGGTGCAGGCTGTGGTCAGGGCATAATTAGGACCCTGCAGACCGAACTGTATGGAGAAGTAGCCTGCCACCATGTTGATAATAGAGCCGGGCACAAAAAAAGGTGAAATGCGCCGCGGACCGCTGGCCAGCAATAATTCGTGATTCTTCTCGATATTGGTCAGACCGCCGATCCCCGAGCCCATGGAAACGCCGATCCGGTCACGATTGTCGTCGGTGACTTCTACGCCCGAGTCAGTAAGTGCCTGCATACAGGCAGCGATACCGTACTGAATGAACAGATCGAGCTTGCGCGCCTCCTTGGGCGCCATGTACGGCTCGATGTCAAAATCGCGGATCGATCCACCAAAGCGCGTGCCAAAAGCACTCACGTCCATATGCTCGATAGGTCCGATACCGCTTTTGCCCGCCAGGGCTGCCTGCCAACTGCTGTCCACCGTGTTGCCCAAAGGGGTCAACATGCCAAGGCCGGTTACCACGACGCGTCTGCGCGACACAGGATGCTCCTTATTCAACTCTCAGGGATGACGAGACAAAACATAATCTCGCGGCAATCGGACAGCATTGTCCGCATAAAGGGCGCCCTCGGCAATAACAGCAGCCGAAGTAAACAGCAGCTCAACGTGAAATAGATGCAAAAAAGCCGCAGTTCAAAGTAAGAACTACGGCTTTTCTGTATTCAGTCAGCAGACTTTGTGATTACTTCTGGTGAGCATTCACGTAGTCGATGGCTTCCTGAACGGTAGTGATTTTCTCGGCATCTTCATCCGGGATCTCGGTCTCGAACTCTTCCTCGAGAGCCATGACCAGCTCAACGGTATCAAGCGAGTCAGCGCCAAGGTCTTCAACAAAAGAAGCGCTGTTGGTCACTTCTTCTTCTTTGACGCCGAGCTGCTCGGCAACGATTTTCTTGACGCGTTCTTCGATGGTACTCATACCTTGTTCTCACTCCTGGTTGCAGTTCCGGAAAGCCGGACTGCGCGTAGTTTATAGAAACAATTTACGATATTTCAAGCATGAATCGTTTCTATCTCAAAGAGGTCAGGGCCATCAGACCCTCACCGCGTAAAAACTGTTCCGGTCTGGTGGGCGCAAAGGCCCATGCCAGAAGGGTTACATCTTAGCTCATAAACATGCCGCCGTTCACCGGAATTACCGCACCGGTAATGTAACCGGCCGACTCACCAGTCAGAAATTCGACTACTGCAGCGATTTCTTCAGCCTGACCAAGCCTTCCTAACGGAATCTGATCGAGCATCGCAGAGCGCTGGCCCTCATTCAAGGCCTTGGTCATGTCGGTGTCAATGAAGCCCGGCGCAACGGCATTAACCGTAATCGAGCGTGAGCCAACCTCACGCGCCAGAGCCCGGGTAAAACCTTCCATGCCCGCCTTGGATGCAGCGTAGTTGGATTGACCCGCATTGCCCATGCCTGCCACTACGGAACTTATGTTAATGATACGCCCCCAACGGGCCTTGGTCATACCCCGCAATACCGCCTTTGACAGTCGAAAGACCGATCCAAGATTGGTTCCGACGACGTCATCCCACTCATCGTCTTTCATACGCATTAGCAGATTATCGCTGGTGATACCTGCATTATTAACCAGAATAGCCGGTGCTGCGAACTCTTTGCCGATACGATCCAGCACATCGGAAACGGACTGCGGATCGCGTACATCCAGCTTCATACCAGTGCCCTGGTAGCCTGCGGCCTGAAGTTTCTCAGCAATCGCGCTTGCGCCGGAATCAGTGGTTGCCGTGCCGACAACGATCGCTCCCTTGGCGGCAAGGGCGTGAGCTATTGCCTGTCCGATACCCCGGCTCGCACCGGTAACCAGTGCCACTTTCCCTTCAATACTCATATTCAGGCTCCTTGCGTTAATGTGTTGCTGGCAGCGGTAAAACCTTCTACCGAATCAAGATTATGGGTGCTGATTCCCTTGACGCAGCGCTTGTTCAAGCCTGACAGAACACGTCCTGGCCCACACTCAACAAGATCAGTCACACCCTGGGCAGCCATCCATTCAATGCTTTCTACCCACCGCACCGGATTATAAAGTTGCTCGACCAGTTGCTGACGGAGGCTTTGCAGATCAGCGGCCGGCTGCGCCGATACGTTCTGTACCAGCGTAACGCGCGGCTCCTGCCAACTCAGGGAATCAAGATCTTTGCTCAACTGCTCAGCGGCGGGCTTCATCAGAGCGCAGTGCGAGGGCACGCTGACCGGCAGCGCAATAGCACGCTTGGCCCCGGCTGCCTTGCATTGTTCGATGGCGCGCTCAACTGCGCTGGCCTGGCCGGCGATGACTACCTGGCCCGGCGCATTGAAATTGACCGCGCTGACCACTTCTCCCTGCGCTGCCTGCGCACAGATATCGACAATCTGACCATCTTCCAAGCCCAGAATGGCAGCCATACCACCCTGCCCCTCCGGCACAGCCTGCTGCATCAATTGACCACGGCGCTCGACCAGCCGCAACGCGTCGGCAAAGCTGATCACCTCAGCCGCTACCAGGGCAGAATACTCACCCAGGCTATGACCAGCCACGTACGCCGGACGGACCGAGCTGGTTGAGCACCACAGACGCCAAAGTGCGATGGACGCAGCAAGAATCGCTGGCTGAGTACGATCGGTGCGATTCAAATCTGCTTCCGGCCCTTCCTGACAGAGCGCCCAAAGGTCATAACCCAGCGCCTCGGAGGCTTCGGCGAAGGTTTCGGTGATCAGGCTGTGCTCCTGAGCAAGCGGGCCAAGCATGCCAATCGCCTGGGAGCCCTGGCCGGGAAAAACAAATGCAAGGGTTTGAGACATTCCATCATCCTCATTTATTGTCATATTCGCTGTTTGCCATCAGCAATTGTTGTTTGGATGGCAGCGGACTGGCGCGGGTCACAGATTACTGCGCCTGGGTGTCACGGGAGCCAGCCGGTCGCATTCCCAGCCGATGCGCGATGCGCTGCGGAAGATTGCTTCGACCAGCCTGCGCTGCCCGGTCAATGGCCGCCGAAAAGGCATCTTCATTGGCGCCTCCATGGCTTTTGACGACCACACCCTTCAGACCCAACAGACTTGCGCCATTGTAGCAGCCAGGATCGTGTCGCCGGATCATTGGCCGCAAGGCAAAGTGCAACAGGGGTGACAGACAACGCAAAACCAGGTTGGCTCTCAGCGCCGTTCGGAGCTCGGCTTGCATGTAGCTCGCTAACCCCTCACTGGCCTTGAGTACCACGTTACCGACAAAACCATCACAGACCACCACGTCCGCGTCCCCCCGAAACAGGCCATCACCTTCCACATGACCGATATAATTCAGTGTCTCATGCTGGCGAAGCAATTCACTGGCCTCGCGCACCCGCTGACTGCCCTTGTTGACTTCTTTGCCGATGTTCAACAAACCAATGCGCGGATCACTCAGCCCGGAAAGCTCACGGGCAGCTTCGGCTCCCATCACGGCAAACTGGACGAGCTGCAGTGCCGAGCAATCCACGTTGGCACCCAGATCCAGCAAATAGCAGGTTTTACCTGCTACCGGGAGCGCCGCCATGATAGCCGGCCGCTCTATTTTATCGAGTGTACCGAGGATGGAGCGTGACAGGACCATTAGCGCCCCGGTATTACCGGCACTAAGACAGGCATCGGCATGTCCATCGCGTACCTGCTGAATGGCCACACGCATGGATGCATCCGGCTTACCGCGCAGAACGCTGGCCGGCGGATCGTCAGCAAGAATGATTTGAGTCGTGGGAATGCATCGTATGCGTCCGGACGGAAGCTGATGCTTGTTACAGAGGTGTTCAATCTGCTTGGCGTCACCAACCAGAAGTACCTGCAGATCGGGTATCTGCCGGAGACTGTGGGCTACCGCAGGGATAATGCAACGGGGACCGAAGTCCCCGCCCATCACATCAATCGCTAAGCGGATTGACGTGGACAAGACTTACTCTTCGCTATCCTTGTTGACTACCTGACGGCCACGGTAGAAGCCATCTGGGGTCACATGGTGACGGAGGTGAGTCTCGCCGGTGGTGCTATCCACAGACAGGGCTGCTGAAGACAGCGCGTCGTGTGAACGGCGCATGCCGCGTGCTGAACGAGACTTTTTGTTCTGCTGTACTGCCATGGCGATAAGCTCCTAAGCTTTTCAGGTATCACGTTTTAACGATGCCAGCACACTGAAGGGGTTAGGCTTTTCAGCCGGTTCTTCAACGTCCACCGGGTCGGGGGTATAGCCCGGCGGATGCTCGCATGTTTCCATTGGATGCATTGGAACTGGTGGCAAAGCCAGTAACAGTTCGTCCTCGATCAGCGCGTGCAGATCCAGGGGTTCATCATCCACAATAACCGGTTCGTAGTGCTTCGGCAGATTTTTGGCTGCTTCGTCACTTTCGACAAAACCCACGTCACACTGACTATCGAGCGGTACCACGACCTGCTCAAGACAACGCTGACAGATCAACGCTACCTCGGCCTGGTAGTGCCCGTGCAGAGTAGCAATACCCTGCTCGTCCCGTGCGAAAGCGAGCTTGACCTGAACGTCCCCTGCGGGGGCGTCCAACAGCGCGCTCAACCTGGGCATCTTGACGGTAGCCACCGTTCCTTCAAGAACGATTTCACGGTCAACCAGCTTGCGCGGCTCTATGTGTGCGGGTATGGGTCCAGACATAAGCGCGCAATTCTAGGCATCATGCACCTTGCTGTCAAAACTATTTGCAGATTTATGCAAGACCCAGCAGCACAGGTTAGGATAGCGGCCCCTTTTACCTCCGCAGGAGCCACATCATGTTGCCACTGGTACTCGCTTCGGGTTCGCCCTATCGCCGCGAACTGCTCGGACGCCTGGGCCAGCCCTTCGAGTGGTCCGCGCCCGATATAGATGAGACCCCATTTGCTGGCGAGAGTGCCACCGATCTGTCGCAGCGACTGGCGCTAGCCAAGGCACAAGCCCTGGAAAAATCCTGGCCCGCACACCTGATTATCGGCTCAGATCAAGTTCTGCTACTTGAGGGCTCTCCAGTAAGCAAGCCGGGCAACTACGATGCCGCGTATAAACAGTTAAACAACTGCAGCGGCAAGACCGTACGGTTTTTCACTGCCCTGTGTCTGCTCAATACATCCACCGGCAAACACCAGATATCGACAGAGCCTTACGATGTGACTTTCCGCGAACTTACCCAGGATCAGATTGAGCGCTACTTGCGCCGCGAGCAGCCATATGACTGCGCCGGCAGCTTCAAGATGGAGGGGCTGGGCATCACACTCTTTCATGCATTGCGCGGTGAAGATCCCAACAGCCTGATCGGTTTGCCACTGATCAGACTGTGCGACATGCTGGCGGCGGCGGGGCTGACCCTCCCCTGAGCATTATTATCGAAGCAATGGCGCGCTCAGACCAAGATGGGTGGACAGAGTATTACCCATACTGGCGCCGATCTGCCGCGCAAATCGCTCAATTGGAGACTCTCGATTAGTAAAATCGACCAATTCCTCGACCCCCACAACGTCACGCGCTACCTGTGAAGCGCTGCCGTAACCATCGATCAAACCCAGATCCAGAGCCTGCTCGCCCGACCAGATAAGACCACTGAACATATCGGGATGCTCTTTGAGACGATCGCCACGCCCAGCCTTGACCTGATCAATGAACTGTTGATGGACGGTACCTAGCACACCCTGCCAGAACTCGATTTCCTCTGGCTTCTCGGGCTGGAACGGGTCAAGGAACGTCTTGTGCTTACCGGAGGCATAAATGCGGCGCTCGACGCCCAGCTTGTCGAGCGTCTCAACGAAACCGAATCCAGCGGCGGTTACACCTATCGATCCGACCAGGCTCGCCTTGTCTGCATAAATCTTGTCAGCTGCGGCGGCGATATAATAAGCCCCTGAAGCCCCCAGATCGGTGATAACAGCATATAAGGGAGTATCCGGATACAGACCGCGGAGCCGCACAATCTCATCGTATACATATCCGGACTGCACCGGACTTCCCCCCGGACTATTAATTCGTAACACAATCCCGCGGGTATTTTCGTCCTCGAAGGCCTCGCGAAGGCTCGTAATCAGATTGTCGGCGCTAGCTTCCTGCTGATCGGCGATTGGCCCGCGCAACTCAATAACGGCGGTATGCGGCTGCATGGAGGTTGCACCCTCCATCGACAACAGGGGTGAAAACAACGCGATGGCGCCAAACAGATAGATGAATACCAGCAGCTTGAAGAATATTCCCCAGCGCCGCGTCCTGCGCTGCTCCTGGACCGACGCCAGCATGGTGCGCTCGATCAGCTCCCAGGCCTTGCCATCATTCGCGCCGGCCTGAGCCTGATCGCGGTTGAGCATGGGACCCTCGGTCCATTTATCCTGAGACATCATCTACCCTCTGCTGCTAAATAGCCTGTGAACCGGGCATGACCAACCCCGGAAATTCAGTAAACGCATCAATACAATGCTCGGGACGGCTTTGCAACAGGTGCTCCCTGGATTGCGCCCCGTAGCTCGCAGCAACAGCCCGCACCCTCGCGCCATGTGCCATGCGTATATCAAATTCACTGTCGCCTAGCATCAGCGCGCAACTGGCTGGCGTTTCCAGACGATTGAGAATCTCTTCCAGCATGCGTGGATGCGGCTTGCTAAGGGTTTCATCAGCGCAGCGAGTCATATCGAAGAAACCGGTCAAACCGTGGGCAGACAGAACCCGATCAAGCCCGCGGCGACTCTTGCCGGTCGCCACTGCCATCTTGAAACCGGCAGAACGAAAGTTATCCAGGGCTTCAATCACACCTGGGAACAGTTGGGCGGGCTGCTGCTCCAAGGCGATATAATGTTCGCTGTATTCCTGGCGCAACTTTTCCGCCAACCAGGGCTCGTCCAGACCGGGAAACAGAATAGCAATGGCCTCGGGCAGGCCCAAGCCTATTATATCGCGCACCGCCCTTTCAGAAGGAACGTCAAGACCGGTCCGCTTCGCGGCGCCCACCATGGACTCAACAATGCGACTGATGGAATCACATAGCGTCCCATCCCAATCAAATATCAGCGTTTTGAGTTCAGGCATTGGTTAACCTGCGCAGCGTGTCATCCCACATGCGACCTGGCTCGGCCTTTACGTCCAGCTGCGTACCATCTGGCAACTCAACGTGCAACGACGCCGCATGCAGAAAGAGCCGTTTTCCACCCAGCTCTTTTATCTGCTGGGAGAACTCATCGCTACCGTATTTCGGATCTCCGGCAATCACGTGACCAGCATGCCGGGCGTGAACGCGGATCTGGTGAGTACGCCCGGTAATCGGACGCGCTTCCACCAGCGTAGCGAAGTCGCCAAAGCGCTGGAGCACGCTGAACTCGGTCAAGGATTCCTTACCTTCGGCATTCACCTCGACCATCCGCTCGCCGGAACGCAGATTATTTTTTTGCAACGGCGCATGCACCTTCCGCGTGGTTGCTGGCCAATGGCCGCGCACCAACGCAAGGTAGCATTTACGCACACCATCGCCGCGCAACGCGGCGTGCAGATGCCGAAGCATGCTGCGCTTTTTGGCAATCATCAGGCATCCAGAGGTATCGCGGTCAAGTCGGTGTACCAACTCCATCTGGGGTACATCGGGACGCAACTGACGCATCGCCTCGATAACACCGAAATTGAGACCACTGCCACCGTGCACGGCAAGACCCGCAGGCTTGTTGATCACAATAAGCCCCTTGTCTTCATAGAGGATATTCTGCTCGAGTGCCTGCAGAATGCCTTGCCCGACCAGCACCGGCTCGTTCGGTTCTGGCAACCGCACTGGTGGTATCCGCACGCTATCGCCGGCCTGGAGACGATAGTCTGGCTTGACCCTTCCTTTATTGACGCGCACTTCTCCCTTGCGCAGGATTCGATAGACCAGCGTACGGGGCGCACCCTTGAGACGAGTGATCAGATAGTTGTCGATGCGCTGCCCGGCCAGGTCTTCGGCAATCAGGTCAAACTGGACGGGAGGAGCGGCAGGAGATGTACTTTCATTCATTCGCGCATGATACATTTTTTCTTGCAATTGAAGCACTTAAAAAATGCTGTTATATTCGCTGAAGCTGCGTAACAGGCAGCCGGGGAAACAGCAGGCGCATCATCATCGCGCAGCCCCCAGAAACAACGACATTTGGGGCTATGCCAGGCGTTTATCAAACAGTAGGCCGGCAAGTTCCATTGATCGACACGCTGGTTGCCAGGTGGCAGCCAGAATATAAACCCGCTCCCGATAAAGCGATGAGCGGCACCCGATCAAGATGGGTAAGTGTCAGGTGGAGATGCACAGCTTCAGGATCATGTGACGAGCGCTGACAGTTGCCCAGCAATATGTCCCCGTTCCCAGTCCGGCTGATTCCTCCCTAAGGCAGTTTTTGAACAGGCCACGTGCTGACACGGTCAGCAGAGACCTGAAATGCATTCCCGGCGTATTTTGTAGTTGCATCGGTTTGCGTACAGCGCTGTTGTGGCATGGTCACGCAGGCTTTTTCAAAGACTTCCAGAAACGGTTTATCTGTACTCGCCGTAACAGACAGTATTGCCCTGCCCCGTGGTAGCGCATGAAATCTGAACAAGGGCAAGGTTGGCCCAAGCAGAAACACCCCTGACACCTGTCATACGAGTCGCAGGTGCCGTCATTGTGTGATCCGGGCAGCACTGGAAACACAACGGTACTTCATGAAAAGAATGCTGATCAACGCAACTCAACCCGAAGAGTTGCGAGTCGCCCTGGTAGATGGCCAACGCCTGTACGATCTGGATATAGAATCCGGAGCACGCGAACAGAAAAAAGCCAACATCTATAAAGGCAAGATCACCCGTGTAGAACCCAGCCTTGAAGCTGCGTTCGTAGATTTCGGCTCTGACCGCCACGGCTTCTTGCCGCTGAAGGAAATTTCCCGCGAGTACTTCTCGAAGCAGCCCGAGGGCCGCGTCAACATCAAGGAAGTCCTGCGCGAAGGCCAGGAAGTCATCGTCCAGGTCGACAAGGAAGAGCGCGGAAACAAAGGCGCGGCTCTGACCACCTTTATCAGTCTCGCAGGTCGCTACCTGGTATTGATGCCCAACAACCCCCGCGCCGGTGGCATTTCCCGCCGCATCGAGGGTGAAGAGCGCAACGACCTGCGTGAAGCTATCAATAGCCTGAACGTTCCAGCAGATATGGGTATGATCGTGCGCACCGCTGGCCTTGGCCGCAGTGCGGAAGAGCTGCAATGGGATCTGGATTACCTGTTGCAACTCTGGGGTGCCATCAAGGGCGCCTCGGACGAGCGCCCTTCCCCATTCCTGATCTATCAGGAAAGCAACGTCATCATTCGTGCCATCCGCGATTATCTGCGCCAGGATATCGGCGAAGTGCTGATCGACAGTGATACCGTCAAGGAAGAAGCACTTAACTTCATCAGCCAGGTGATGCCGCAGTACGCCAGCAAGGTGAAGCTGTACGAGGATACCGTACCGCTGTTCAACCGCTTCCAGATCGAAAGCCAGATTGAAACCGCCTTCGAGCGTGAAGTGAAGCTGCCTTCCGGCGGATCCATCGTGATCGACCATACCGAAGCACTGGTCTCCATCGACATCAACTCCTCGCGCGCCACCAAAGGTGCCGATATCGAGGAGACTGCCCTGCAGACCAACCTGGAAGCGGCTGAAGAGATTGCTCGCCAGTTGCGCCTGCGTGACATCGGCGGCCTGATTGTTATCGACTTCATCGACATGTCACCGGCCAAGAATCAGCGCGCTGTTGAAGAACGCGTCAAGGAAAGTCTGGAAGCGGACCGCGCCCGTGTACAGGTTGGCCGGATTTCACGTTTCGGTCTGCTGGAAATGTCCCGTCAACGTCTGCGCCCATCCCTGGGTGAGACCAGCGGTATTGTCTGCCCACGCTGTAATGGCCGCGGCACAATCCGCGACGTAGAGTCCCTGTCGCTGTCAGTCCTGCGTCTGATCGAAGAAGAAGCCCTGAAAGAACGTACTGCGGAAGTGCGCGCACACGTGCCCATTGCCGTTGCTACCTTCCTGCTCAACGAGAAGCGCGAAGCGCTGGCAAAGACTGAGGAGCGCACCAAAGTACGCCTTCTGATTCTGCCTAGTGAACACATGGAAACGCCGCATTTCGACGTTCAGCGTCTGCGTGATGACCATGAAGCCGTTCTCAATGGCGAAACCAGCTACACCATGAGTAGCGACATCGTCGCCGAAGAGCCCACTCCCGTCAGCCAGACCAAGGCTATCGTGCGTCAGGAAGCGGCAGTCAAGACGCTTGCGCCCTCTCGCCCAGCCCCGACGCCTGCCGCAGCAGCTCCCGTGGCCGCCACCAAGGCGATTCATGATGCACAACCGGGCCTGTTCAAGGGTCTGATCAAATCTCTGGTTAGCCTCTTTGCCTCTGAAGATGAGCCCGCTCGTGAAGAGCCAGCCAAATCAACAGAACGATCTGCCAGCAAGCCTGCCCAGCGTGATAACAAACGCGGTGGCGATGAGCGCCGTGGCGGTCGTGGTCGGCGCCCCCGTACCGAACGTAGTGATCGGCCCGAGCGTAGTGAACGCCCTGAACGCGGCGAGCGTCCAGAGCGCAACGAGCGTAAGGCACCAGCGGCACGCACCGAGGCGGCACCCCAGTCGGAGAAGCGTGAAGCACCAGCTGTAACTGAAACCAAATCGGGCGAGACACCTACCCGTCGCCGCCGTCGCGGTACGCCGGAAACGCCGACCGAGGCCAAGCAGGCAGTGCAGGAGCAGCAGAGCCCAGAACTGAACCAGGCTCATTCCGAGGCGCCCGCGGAGCGTCGTTCGCGTCGCATCGAGGAAAAACCGTCCGAGGACCAGACCACTGCTGACGATCAGACAGACCTGCAAACCACCGATGAGACAGGCGATAATGATCGTCCGAAACGTCGTTCGCGTAACAGCCAGCGTCGCCGGAACAATCGTCGCAGTCGCGTCAATCAGGATGAAACTACAGCCGGTTCCGAAGGCGCTCAGGATGGTGAACAGTCAACATCCAACGAGTCGTCGACCAACGAGCAAAGCCAACCTGTAGCAGATAGCGCAGTCGCATTGGCCGCTACCGCTGCCGCGTCGGTTGCTCGCACGGAAGACACCGCGATTGAGCCACAACAGGAACAACGTGGCAGCTTGAGCGATGTAACCGATCCTGTAGAGGCCGGTTTGAAGCAGGCCGCCACTGATCTGGAGTCCTCTATCGAGGATGCGGTCCAGGCGTTCAGCCAATCGCAACCCAAAGCAGCAGATGCGAACGCAACTGAGGAGCAAGCCACTCCTGCTCCTGTCGAGGCTCCTGCTCCTGTCGAGCAAGTGCCGGAGATGAAAGCATCAACGTCAGAGCCTGACGTAGCAACGGTTGAACCAGTCGTTGAGACGCCGGTCGAGCCTGCAGTACAAATCAGTGCCTCTGCGGTCGAAGCAACTCAACAGGAACCCGAGGTACGGGTACACGCGGAGCCGGTTGCGCCTTCACCCGCTCTGGAGGAGACAATTGCGGCTAAGACTGAAATCAAGCCCGAGCCGGAAAAACCTGCGGAGCCTGTGAATCCGCCAACAGAAAGTGGACGTGCCTATAACGATCCTCGGGAAATTCGCCGCCGCCAGCAGGAAGCCAAGCGTTTGGCTGAACAGCAGGCTGCAAGCGAAGAAACAGAAGCGGTAACACCGGTTCAGGACGTCACTCCCCTGCCTGATCAACCGGCACCTGTGGTAGATCCGGTCGCTCAATTGCCGGTAGTCGAGGAGCAATCAACGTCAGCTGAGCAAACCGAGGTACCGCAGCCCGAGCAGGAGCAGGAGCGTGCAGCCAATCCGGAACAGGCTGACCTGCTGCCCATCGATACGGTCGAGTCGCCCGCTACAGCAGATGCGACAGGTGATGAAGATCACCCAGAGACCCATGATCTGCGCCAGCAGCAGGAAGAAAAGCCCAAGCCCTGATACGGCAAAGGCAATGTAAAAAGGGGATGCTTAATGCATCCCCTTTTTTTATCTTGGCTTTAACAGACTAGACCCTTCAACCCAGCCGCTGCGGCTCCATTTCCAGTTCCAGACCAAACCGGTTATGAACATCCTCACTGATGCGTCTGGCCAGCGAGAGTATATCTTCGCCCCGCGCACCACCGTGATTTACCAGCACCAGCGCCTGCAGGGCATGTACACCCACACTGCCATCACGAACTCCCTTCCAACCGGACTGGTCAATCAACCACCCGGCAGCAACCTTGTATCGGCCGTCTGGCTGCGGATAGTGCGGTATGCCGGGATAGGAGGCCTGGAGGATGCCAAGTTGTTCCGAAGTCACCAGAGGATTCTTGAAAAAACTACCCGCATTGCCTAGTACCGCCGGGTCCGGCAATTTCGACTGGCGAATCTGACAGACCAGCCTGGCAACCACCCGCGGATCTGGCCGCTGCAGACAGGTTGCCTGCCAGGCCGAATCAAGGGGGGCATAATCGACGCGGATCTGGCCATGACGGCGTAACTTGAGCCGGACCCGCAAAATCACATAGCGTCCGGGCATCTGTTTGAACACGGACTCGCGATAGGCGAACTGGCATGCCGCTCGATCAAATTGTCGAATCTTGCCGGTCACCCGGTCCAGGGCGTCCAGACTGTGAAAGGTATCCTGTAGTTCAACGCCATAGGCGCCAATATTCTGGACCGGGGCGGCGCCCAGGGTACCCGGAATAAGAGACAGATTTTCCAGTCCGTACAGCCCCAGATCCAGCGTCCAGTTAACCAGGTCATGCCAGTTTTCACCGGCCTCTCCCTCTATCAGTACGGCATCTGTGTCACGCCGCAAGACTCGCCGACCGCGACTGCGCATGACCACGACCAAACCAGCCAGGTATCCGGTAATCACCACGTTACTTCCGCCGCCCAGCACAGTAACAGGCCAGCCGTGCTGTCTGGCCTCAGTCAGTGCACCGATGAGCTCCCGGTCGCTGCCGATCTCCAGCAGATACTCCGCACGCTCGGTAATACCAAGGGAGTTGTATGCACACAGGTCAGCCTGCTGTTGCACGGCGAGCATCAGGATCCAGCCAGCATCGCGCGTACTCGCTCCAGATCGTCCTGGGTGTCAATACCTGGCGCCGGGGCTTCACAGGCATCAGCCACCTGAATCCGGCAACCAAACCAGAGAGCGCGCAATTGCTCCAGGGACTCTGCCGTTTCCAGAGGACTCGCTGGCCACTGAACATAATCATGCAGAAAGCCAACCTTGTAGGCATACAGACCGATATGGCGACGGAACGTCATTCCCTGCGGGATACTGCGTGGCTCGGATGCAAAGGTATCCCGGGACCACGGAATCGGTGCGCGACTGAAATACAGGGCGAAACCCTGCTGGTCGGTCACCAGCTTGACCACATTGGGATTGAATACCGATTCAATATCCGTCAACGGCTCGGCGAGGGTAGCCATACTCGCCTGTGGATGCGCGAGCAGATTTGCCGCTACCTGATCGATCAGGCTGGGTGGAATCATCGGCTCGTCGCCCTGCACGTTAACCACACAATCACCAGCATCAAGTCCCATCAATGTCACTACTTCCTGCAACCGGTCAGTGCCAGAGGGATGATCGGCGCGGGTCAGCACAACGCTGGCACCAAAATGACGACAGGCCTCGGCAATGCGCTCATCATCCGTGGCGACGGTCACGCTCAGAGCCTGGCTTTTACCTGCCTGCTCCCATACGCGCTGAATCATTGTCTTGCCACCAATATCAAGCAGCGGCTTGCCTGGCAGGCGGGTGGAAGCATAGCGGGCCGGAATGATGACGTGGAACATATTCAGGTATCCAACCGCTCGTCTGCATCCAGGGCGCGGGCCTCAACTTCCAGCATGACGGGGATGCCATCGCGAACCGGATAGGCAAGACCATCGACGCGACACCACAACTCGGTCTTGTCGGCATTCTGTACCAGCGGGCCCTTGCAGATCGGGCAGGCCAGGATATCAAGCAGCTTGGGATCCATCGAACAACTCCTGAAAAAATGAATAAAAAAGGACGAACACCCGGGCCAATCAGGCCGGAGGCGGACTGAAACTGGCTATTCGCTGCTCCAACTGGCTGACAAAGGCATCACTCATGGTCGCCTCGACGCACAGATACCACCAGTTGGGTCGAGCAAAGCCACTGCATTTGATTGCATCCTTTTCGGTCATGATCAATGGCCTGTGCGGATCGCAATCGGCAAAACTTGCTGCGGAGTAATGTGCATGGTCGGAAAAGACATGACGCTCTAACTCAAAGGATAGCTGCTCAAGACCGATAAAAAAACGCTCTGGATTACCGATCCCGGCCACCGCTGACACCTGTCTGCTACCCTGCCAGTTTTCAGGCTCTATGCGCTCACCAGAAAGCAAATTGACAAGGGCAACAGGCTTGAGCCGCATTCCATAGTCCGTCGCGCTATCGGAAACCGCGCCATTGCGTACAACAAAGTCTACCGATTCCACCCTGCTGGCTGGCTCGCGCAACGGACCTTCGGGGAGGCATCGCCCGTTGCCCAATCCCCGCGCATCATCAACCAGGAGTATCTCGAGCTCACGGCCGAGTCGGTAATGCTGAAGTCCATCGTCACTGATAATGATGTCGACATCTGCACTGGCCAGCAGGTGCCGGGCTGCCTGCGGGCGATCCGGATCAATGACCACGGGTACCTGACAACGCCTGGCGATCAATAATGGTTCATCGCCTACCGTCACAGCATCGTCACTGCCTGGGTCAAGCAGCCAGGGAATTGATTGGGGCGAAGCACCGTAACCACGACTGATCAGGCCCGGGCGCATACCTTGAGCCTTGAGATGATCAAGCAGCCAGATACACATGGGCGTCTTGCCGGTACCGCCCAGGGTGATATTACCTACTACGATCAGAGGTACCGGAGACTGCCATACGCGCGATGCGTCTTGTATGTATGATGCACGGCGTCTGCTCACAACAAGACTGTAAAGCGCAGACAGGGGTCGCAGAGCTGTCAGCCATCGTTGCCGGCCATACCAGGCACGGAGCATGAACTGCTCTAGGGAAAATCCCTTCACTGCCCGTCGCCCGCCTCCGCCTGGGTAGTCGTCAGCCTGAGCCGAGTAAAGCCCAGCTGACCTGCGGCATCCATCGCCATGATCACCGATTGGTGCGGCGTCTGCGCATCGGCGGTAATAATCAACGGCAATGAAAGATCGCCTGCTGATTCGCGCTCGAGCGCTGTCTTGAGCGTATCAAAGCCCGGAGCAATCAATGCCTTGTCGTTGATCGCGATATCCCCGCTGGCCGATATGGTCATTTCGATCTGCTGCTGGTCACGGTTTTCCACTTGCTCGCCGGACACCGCTTCCGGAAGATCCAGCTTGAGCTGGGTCTCGCGCGTAAAGGTGGTTGAAACCATAAAGAAGATCAGCAGCAGAAACACTACGTCGATCAGGGGAGTGAGATTGACACTGGCCTCTTCCTGTCTCTGGCGCCTGAAATTCACGTCCTGGCTCCCTTGCGAGTGCTACCAACGCGTGAGACTGGCTCCTTGCCTGCAGGCGCTGCAGTCGGCGCTTCCACTTCACGATTACCCTGCAGAACCTCTACCAGTTTGGTGGCCTCCTGCTCCATGGCCACGACCAGCTCATCCACCCGACGCACAAAGAAACGATGGAAGAACAATGCCGGAATCGCGACAGTCAGGCCAGCGGCAGTGGTTATCAACGCCTTGGAAATGCCACCAGCCAGCACCCCGGTATTACCGGTTCCCTGGATCATGATCGCGCTGAAGACGTCGATCATGCCGATCACTGTGCCGAGCAAACCTAGAAGAGGCGTAATGGCCGCGACCGTGCCGAGGGTATTGAGATACCGCTCGAGCTCATGAATGACCTTGCCAGCGGCTTCCTGAATGCTCTCCTTCATGATCTCCCGACCATGCTTGGAATTGTTCAGGCCTGCAGCCATGATTTCGCCCAGGGGCGAATCGCTACGCAGGGTTTTCAGACGTTCGGGATCCAGCTTGCCCTCGCGCACCCATTGCCAGACCTGACCCAATAACGCTGGGGGCGCCACACGGGCGCTACGCAGTGCCCAGAGACGCTCTATCACGATGGCAGCAGCAATAACCGAAGACAAGATAATCGGCAGCATCAGCCAGCCGCCCGCACTGATCAGTTCCCACACAAGCGATCCCTCCCCAAAAATTCAGCATACTTTAGCACAGGGCCAGCCACTCCCCGTGCGCTCTTGTTATTCATGCCAGAAGCGCTTGGCGCTGTCTCGCCAGTTCCAGTCACGGTGGCCGCCGTGTTGTTTGTCAAAGACGAAACGAACGGCACCGGCGCGGCTAGTATAAACAGGTTCGACAGCCAATTCCCGGTAGCGCGCCACAACATTTGGATGCGGGTGGTTGAAACGATTACTGTGGCCCGCACTGAAGACCACCCATCGGGGCTCCACCGCTCGAATCAAGGCGTAGGAAGAGGAGGTTCTGCTTCCATGGTGAGGAGCCAACAGCAGCTCCGCAGACAGGTCATGGGCCAGCATCTGGTACTCACCGCGAATGCCGACGTCGCCAGTCAGCAATACTCCACTACTGCCCGTCGTCACACGCAGCACGCAGGACCGTTCGTTGGCCGGTGCGGGCGCCGGAGCACTGTAGACAATCTCGAAGTCCACCGCATTCCAACTCCAGCTTTCCCCTGGGCGACACGCGGCAGCATCGAGCTGGGGGCTCTGGTCCTCGATCTGTCCGGCGACCACGCGGTCCACGGATAAAAGACGCACAATCGCCGGTGCTCCACCCGCATGATCGTTATCAGCGTGACTGACCAAAAGTGTATCCAGGCCGGTTACTCCCAGGTTTGTGAGAGCCGGATGCACCACGGCTTCACCCAGATCAAAACCACTGGAGAAGCGCGCCCCGGCATCGTAGAGAAGTGCGTGCTGTCGGGTCTGCACCAGCACCGACAATCCCTGCCCCACGTCCAGCACAGTTACCCAGAACTCACCCTCTTCCGGCCTTGGCTGCGGCTCTGCAAGTAGCACCGGCAAGCATGCCAGAGCGGGCACCCAAAGCAATCGCGACAGCGGACTCAGCAAGGCCAGAACCCCAGTCACTCCCAACACCCAGTTGATCCAGCCCGGGAACGCCAGATAGGTGGGTACATGCCAGCCGGACGCCCATTGCAGCGCAAGAAACAACCCATCGAGCGCCTCGGCAGCAAACCAGAGGAGCCAGGGAACCCCGAGGGTCAGCTCCAGTAGCGTACCCAGTAACGCAGAAGGCACCACCAGCAGACTGACAAAGGGAATCGCCAGGATGTTTACCCAGGGCGCAATCAGACTGCCCGGCATGCCCCACAACAGCAACCATGGCCAGAGTCCGATAAAAATAACCCATTGCGCACGACCCCAGCGCCACCAGAGTCCGCTCTGCCTAAGTCTGCCGGCCATCCCGAAAATAAGCAGACCGACGGCCATGAACGATAACCAGAACCCGGCCAGCAACGGCGCGGCAGGATCGGCCATCACAACCAGACACAGGGCAAGCAACCAGAAGAGCCAGGGCCCAGGCTGTCGATAGAGCAGCCGCGCCAGCAAGACCATGCTCACCATCAGCAAGGCACGCTGCGTGGGCACGGCAAAGCCGGCAAGCGCGGCATAGATTGCAGCAGCCAGGATGGCCAGCGGAGCCGCCATCCAGATACGCGGAAAAGACAAATGCAGCAGCCCCAGTCGACCTGCGAGTGTGACCAGAGCAAATATCCCAGCGGCGAACAGACCCACATGCAGGCCGGAGATTACCATCAGGTGGCTGGTACCCGTCGCCTGCAGTATCAGCCAATCATCCCGACTGAGCACGCTGCGGTCGCCGACAATCAGAGCCAGAAGCCGCTCGGTACTGGAAGTCGGCCCCAGGGCATGCAATATCCGATCACGTACAAACGTGCGCGTGCCATCAACACCACCATGGCGCAGGCCGTCCAGACGCTGACCGCTACGGATACTCGCCAGGGCACCAATACCCTGGGCGTATAACCAGGCTTCATAATCAAAGGCGCCGGGATTGGACATGCCCCGGGGGCGACGCACACGGGCCTCGAATCGCCAGTATTCACCTTGCAGCACGGGCTCGCCTGCATACCAGTGAACACGCATGAAAGGCAGGGATTCACCTGTATCGACTATCAGCGCGTCTTGCAGCTGGAATCGCCAACCAGTGGCAGTAGCTTCAGGCAGCCCGGCAACATGCCCTTCGATTGAGAGTACTTGTTGATCAAGCTCGATGGGGAGCCGCTCATGCAGTACAAGATGATGAGCCAGTAGCGCCCAGACCATTCCACTCAGGCCGGCCGCCAACAGGCGGCCACTGGGCCCGACGAGCAAGATCAGGGGAATGAGTAGGGCCAACACCCCAGTGACCAGTAGCGACGGCAACTGCTCCAGCATCAGGGGACTGATCAGCCCCAGGAAAAATCCTGTCAGGACGACCCTGGGTTGAGGGCGGCGAAATACATCCACTGTACGGCCTTCCTTTGCAGCCAGGCAGTAGTCTGCGCCTGACATTCCATGCATAATTGAGTGACATTTCCCTGGCTACCCTAGTAATGCCACGCCGGTTCCTGAAACGCTACATGCCCAGTCCCGAACGCATAAAGGAAAGCAAATCGCTTCGCTTTATGGGCAGCATGCTGCACGATCCAAACCTATGGCACCTCAACCGTCATAGCGTTGCGCGGGCAATGGCCATCGGACTGTTCGTGTCGATGCTACCCCTCCCAATGCAAATGCTGCTCTCGGCCTTTATAGCGGTGCCGGCGCGCGCCAACCTGCCCATATCGGTAGGCCTGGTATGGCTGACCAACCCGGTCACCATGCCAATGATTCTTTTCGCAGAGTACAAGATTGGCACCATGTTGCTGGGCGCACCTGAGCGCAGCATGCCCATGGAACTGTCGATGACCTGGTTGGCCAGCGAAATCCACCACATATGGCAGCCGCTGCTTCTCGGTTCCGTTCTTCTGGGGATCGTTTTCGCGGTAGCGGGCTATGCCGCTACCATGTTGTATTGGCGAATATGGGTGGGGCGCAACTGGCAGAAGCGCAAAATGCGACGTCGTCGTCAGAACTGATGGCGTTATTCGGTTCGCGCAGCCAGTTGGCCTTCGACCAGGGTAAGCACCCTGTCCATTTGCGACGCAAGGGCCAGGTCATGGGTAACGACCATGAAGGCAGTCTTGAGACTCTGGCTGAGTTCAAGCATCAATTGCTGAATGCTCCGCGCCGTATGCTGATCAAGATTGCCGGTGGGCTCATCGAGCAATACGCAGGCAGGCTCGTTGATCAGCGCCCGTGCAATGGCCACGCGCTGCCGCTCACCCCCTGACAATTCACCCGGCTTGTGTCCGGCACGCTTGGCCAGCCCTACACGCTCAAGCATCTGCTGCCCGCGTCGGTGTGCCTCGCTGATGGGCGTATTGCCAATCAACAGTGGCATGCATACGTTTTCCAGGGCGCTGAACTCGGCCAGCAGGTGATGGAACTGGTAGACAAAGCCCAGACCGCTATTGCGAAGCTTCCCACGCTCTGATTCCTTCAGGGATGACATCTGCCTGCCCGCCAACCAGACCTCCCCTTCGGTTGGTGTATCCAGCCCGCCAAGCAGGTTTAGCAGTGTCGTCTTACCCGACCCCGAGCTGCCAACGATAGCCACACGCTCCCCCGCTACCAGTTGCATGTTGATGCCATCGAGAACACGCAAGCGCTGCGGTCCGATCGCATATTCCATACTCAGGTTCCGGCATTCCAGGACAAAATCAGTCATAACGCAACGCCTCCGCTGGCTCGGTGCGCGAGGCGCGCCAGGCCGGATATAGTGTGGCCAGGAAGCTCATGCCCAGAGCTGCAGTACAGATCAACACAACATCGCTCCAGATAAGCTGCGACGGCAGATAACTGATGAAGTACACATCGGAACTGAGGAACTGGATACCGAACAGATTTTCCAGCCCTGCAACCATGGCCGACACATTAAGCGCAGCCAACACACCGAGTACACAGCCTGCCAGTGTACCTACCACGCCAATGACCGAACCCTGGACCATGAATATACCCATGATGGTTCCGGGCGAGGCACCAAGCGTCCGCAGAATAGCGATATCCGCTTTCTTGTCAGTTACCACCATAACCAGGGTAGAAATGATATTGAATGCAGCCACGGCAACGATCAGCAGGAGCAGCAAACCAATCATGGTCTTTTCCATCCGGATCGCGGCAAACAGATTACCGTGGGTACGCGTCCAGTCCTGTGCGTAGTAGTCGCCTGGCAGCAGCGATGCCAATTCCCATGCGACACGTGGTGCCTGGAAAAGGTCACCCAGCCTGACACGTAAACCCTGCACCTGGCCGGGTTGCCAGCGGGACAATCGTGCTGCATCGCCGGCATGGATCAGTGCCAGTGAACCATCCAGCTCCGCGCCGACTTTGAAAGTGCCTACCACATGGAAGCGCTTGAGTCGGGGGAAGACGCCCGCAGGGGTAACCGAAGCTTCAGGCAATACGAAAGTGAGTTTGTCGCCAATACCCACGCCAAAGCGACTGGCAATCTGCTCGCCGACAATAATGCCGAATTCTCCATCCTCCAGGTCGGTCAGGGCACCGCGGGTCATGTGCTGATCGACGATGGAAACATCCTTCTCTTGCTCCGGCAGAATACCGTTCACCAGAACAGGAGCTACACTGCCATCATGCGTAAGCATTCCCTGCAGCTGGACGAAGGGGGCAACCGCTTCAACATCGGGATGCTCAAGCAAGGTATCAGCCAGCATCGGCCAGTCATTGATAGGCTGCTGGGAGCTGACCGTCGCATGGGGCACCATGCCCAGGATGCGGGTACGCAACTCACGGTCAAAACCGTTCATCACCGACAGCACCAGGATCATGACCAGCACGCCCAGGGTAAGGCCCAGCATCGAGATCAATGAAATAAAGGAAATGAAATGATTACGGCGTTTGGCGCGCGTATAACGCAGGCCGATAAAGAATGGCAAGGGTCTGAACATGGAGTACCGGTTACCTGATGGGCGGTGCCCGTTGAATGGCAGTTCGGATTGGCATGGTACACTGAAATGCATATTTGTTCAGCGCTTCGCATAGGCTCAGGCAGGTCAAATGACAGACAAAGAAGAAGACTCAGCAGAGGATAAACGGGATTTTTTCAGAATTCGCGACAGCCTCGCCCTGGATGTACGTAAAGTCAGCAGCGCCGACATGGAGGAGGCTGCGTTTGACGAGGAATCGCCGCTGTTCAGTCTCCTGAGCGACCTCCACACCCTGGATTATGAATCCCAGCATCTGCTGCGTCAGATTGCCGAGCGTGACCGGCCGCTGGCGCATTACCTCAAGATCATCAACAAGCGAGTCGACCTGGTCAGCAAGGCACTGGCACTTCAGCTTGTGGATGAAGTCGGTGAACCACAGGAAGTCACGTTAAGTGAAGGTGGCATTTCGTTTGCCTACCCGGAGACCCTGGAAATCGGAGCCTGGTTGGCGCTGCGCATGGTATTGCTGCCCTCCCCCCTGGGTCTCGTACTACCTTCTCAGGTTATCCGCTGTGAGCCAGATACAGACACCGACGGCTGGATCATTGCCGTGAGCTTCCACGCCCTGGCGGACAACCAGCGTCAGATGCTTGCAAGACATATTTTGCAAAAACAGGCGCAGGAAATCCGCGTCACCAAGACTCAGGCCTCAACCAAGGAAAGGACAGAATTATGAACAACCGTACTTCTACCCTATTTGCCACCACCCTGATGCTGGGTATGGCACTCACCGCACTGCCCGCACACGCAGAGACACTGGTCATTCCCCTCGGTCAGCAGGCAACGGATAATATCTCTGCCATGCCCCAACGGGGTCAGACTAAGGGAGCGGTGTCCCAGCGCCATGGTGAGCCGACAACCCGCCACGCCGCAGTCGGGCAACCGCCCATTACACGTTGGGACTATCCCGGCTTCAGCGTCTATTTTGAATATGACAAGGTCATCGATAGCGTACGCCATCGTCAATCCGGGAGCGCTATTACCCCATGACCTTGATTTACGGCCACCGAGGGGCACGCGGCGAAGCACCAGAAAACACGCTGCCAAGCTTCAAGCAGGCCCTGGCCGCAGGCGTCAACCGTGTAGAACTTGACCTGCACCTGTCTGCTGACCAGCAGCTCATGGTAATTCACGATCCGACCCTCAAGCGCACAACGGGTCTGGGTGGCAAGGTCAGCAAACATACCGCAGCTGAACTAATGCGCCTGGATGCACGTCGAGATGGTCCAGTCTGGCCGGAACCCTGCCCGATTCCCAGTCTGGAACAGCTGTTCCAGGCTTGCCCAGAGCTCGAACATTATCAGCTCGAGGTCAAGAGCGGCTCAAGTGGTCAGTCGCGTATCGTACTGGATGCTGTAGGTGAGCTGGTCGAACGCTACGGGCTCCAGGACAAGGTGGTACTTACCTCCAGCAGCCGTACCCTGCTGAAAACCGCCTACCAGCATAACTACTCACTGCCGACCGGGCTGGTTGAAGAATACGGCCTGATTGATCCTTTGAAGAGTGCTCGCCGTTATGGCTGTCGCTACCTGATCCTCAACTGGAAACTATGTAGCCCCGCACGCATACGAAAGGCCCAGGCCATGGGTCTGCATGTGTCGGTATGGACAGTGAATGATCCCGTGATGATGGCACGACTGGCGGACATGGGCGTCGATAGTCTGATCACTGACCTGCCACATCTGGCAGTGGAAACCCTGGCTCAGCGCCCATAACGAAAAAGGCCCCGCTGAGCGGGGCCTGATTGTTGTATTGATACCAGGCAGCAACTAGAAAAGCCGGTTCAATCCATCCAGCGCCGCCACACGATAGGCCTCAGCCATGGTCGGATAATTGAAGGTGGTGTTGACGAAATACTTGATGGTATTCGCCTCCCCCTTCTGGTTCATCACGGCCTGACCGATATGCACAATTTCCGATGCCTGGTCGCCAAAACAATGGATTCCCAACACTTCCAGCGTGTCGCGGTTAAACAGAATCTTCAGCATCCCAACCTGCTCACTGGTGATCTGCGCACGTGCCATGGACTTGAAGAAGGCCTGACCAATTTCATAAGGCACCTGAGCATCGGTGAGCTCGCGCTCGGTCTTGCCTAGGGAGCTGATCTCCGGAATGGTATAGATACCGGTGGGTACGTCGTCGACAAAGCGCCAGGCATCATTACTGACAATGTTACCCGCAGCAGAACGGCCCTGATCAAATGCCGCACTGGCCAGACTCGGCCAACCAATCACATCACCTACAGCATAGATATTGGGCACCTGAGTTCGGTAGTTTTCATCCACGCTTAATTGACCGCGGCCATTGGCCTTCAACCCGACATTTTCCAATCCCAGGCCATCAGTATTACCGGTGCGACCATTACACCAAAGCAACGCATCAGCCTTGAGCTTCTTACCCGACTTGAGATGCAATACGACACCCCGGCTATCCAGCCCTTCAATCTTGTCGTAATCCTCGTTATGCCGAATCAATACGCTGTTGTTGCGCAGGTGATAGCTCAACGCATCGGAGATCTCATCATCCAGGAAGCTGAGCAACCGATCTCGATTGTTGATCAGATCCACCTTCACTCCAAGACCACAGAAGATAGACGCGTATTCACAGCCAATAACACCCGCACCGTAAATAATCAGGGTACGGGGCGTATGATTGAGCTTGAGGATGGTATCGCTATCGTAGATCCGAGGATGGCTGAAATTCACATCTGCGGGACGATAGGGTCTGGAACCGGTGGCAATGATAACTTCCTTCGCGATCAGTTTTTCGACTGCTCCCGAGGAATTGACCAGTTCGATGGTGTTATCGGCGGAGAAGCTACCCTTGCCAAAAAACAGATCTACCCGATTACGAGCGTAGTAACTGGTCCGTGAGGTAACCTGTTTGGCCATTACCTTTTCAGCACTTTTCAGCACATTCGGAAAGGAAAACCAACGGGGCTCACCGATAGTTCGGAACATCGGATTGGTATTGAAGTTAATGATCTGCTTGACAGAATAACGCAGCGCTTTGGAGGGAATAGTGCCGAGGTGAGTACAATTACCTCCCACCGAATCGCGCTCTTCAACCACAGCCACCTTACGGCCGTGCTTGGCCGCATTCATTGCAGCACCCTCACCGGCTGGACCCGAGCCCAGCACTACCACGTCATAATTGTATACAGCCATTCACTGATTTCCTTGTTGTGCTCGAGGGCATGCTCTCATCCAGAACCTTCTGCCACTAGTCGACCTTGGTCGCGTCGTACCCCAGATCATTGCCGGGACGCTTGGCCCGAACCTCTACACCAGCGTTCTCACTCGCCTCTTCGCACTTGGTGACGTCGCCGCCACAAATACCACAGGACTTATCCAGGCCAGTCGCACCGATCCCGCCACAGGAACCGGCAATGGGTTTACGACCCATCATCACGCCCACGGACATGCCGACTACAACCAAAGTCATCAACAAAAATGCCAGAAGCCAAACCATAAATTACTCCTCGCTCTTTACCAGAACCTCAAATAGCGGTGTGGACCGAGAAACAAACTCGGTCCCCTCGCGCAGCACAAACATAGCCGCGACATTGTTTTTCAGTGCATATTCCCAGCCTCTTTCTGGGCCAAGAACCAATAAAACGGTGGAAAGCCCGTCGGCCATCATGGCAGAGGGGTCCATCACGGTGACCGCCGTCAGATTATGCATGACCGGCCAACCAGTTCCAGGATCTACTGTATGCGAATAACGCTGGCCTTCGTACTCGAAATAATTGCGATAATCACCGGAGGTCGATACAGAGTAGCCATCCAGCTCAACTATCAGACTAGCAGTACGCTCGTCGTCGCGTGGTTCCTCCACCGCAATTCGCCAGGGATTCCCCCCAGGTTTCAGCCCTGCCGCCTTCAGCTCCCCGGTTATCTCGACCATATAGTCTTTGATTCCCAGGGAAAGAAGATGTTCCGCAACGCGGTCGACCATATAACCAGCGGCAATACTACTGAGATCAACCTCCAGATCATGCTCCTTGCATAACTGGTCACCTTGAACCCGCAGGTGCTGCTGACCAACATTCTGCAATGCAACATCAATGTCAGACTGCTCAGGGACTACCTGCACCCCGTCACTGCGGTGAAAACCCCAGACGTCCAGCAGCGGCCCGACGGTGACATCGAATCCACCTTCACTGTCGTGATTGAGCCTTTGCGCAAAGGCGACCATATCCAGAACGGATTGCGGCATAACCTGACAGCCGTTGGTCGGCAACGCGTTGAATCGGGATAGATACGAATCATCACGCCAGGTCGACACCTCGGCATCAAATTCGTCGAACTGGTTATCCAGACTGGCTTGAAGCTCTTGCGGGCCGGGAGAGCCATCAACTCCTACCCATTTGATGGAATAGGTGCTGCCCATAGTGCTACCGGAAATTTCCGATACTGGCACCGCAGAATTGAAACAGCCCGCTAGAGCTGTTGCCAGGGCAACAACAATAGCGGGCCGAAGGTTGCGTGGGATCACTCTAGCCGCCGAAATCATCAAGCATGATATTTTCCGGTTCGACACCCATGTCCTGCAACATCTTGATTACAGAGGCGTTCATCATCGGCGGACCACACATGTAGTACTCGCAGTCTTCGGGAGCCGGGTGGTCCTTCAGATAGTTGTCGAGCAACACATTGTGGATAAAGCCGGTCGCACCCTTCCAGTTATCTTCAGGTAGCGCATCAGACAAGGCCAGATGCCACTCGAAGTTATCATTTTCTTCTTGCAGCTTGTCGAATTCCTCGACGTAGAAGGCCTCGCGCAGTGAGCGGGCGCCATACCAGAAGGAAATCTTGCGATCAGTCTTGATCCGACCCAACTGGTCAAAGATGTGCGAACGCATGGGCGCCATGCCAGCACCACCACCGATGAATACCATCTCTGCTTCGGTTTCCTTGGCAAAGAACTCACCGAAAGGTCCGTATACGGTGACCTTGTCACCTGGCTTCAGCGCAAAACACCATGAAGACATCTTGCCCGGCGGCAAGTCGTCACGGCCCGGCGGAGGCGATGCAACGCGCAGGTTGAATTTGACCACGCCGCGCTCTTCGGGATAGTTAGCCATGGAGTAGGCGCGGATGACAGTTTCATCCACTTTGGAGACGAAGCGCCACATGTCGAACTTGTCCCAGTCACCACGGAATTCCGGCTGAATGTCGAAATCCTTGTAGTTCACGGTATGCGGGGGGCATTCCAGCTGTACATAACCACCAGCGCGGAAGTCGACGTTCTCACCTTCAGGCAGCTTGAGTGTCAGTTCCTTGATGAAAGTTGCAACGTTGGGGTTAGCCTCAACGGTACATTCCCACTTCTTCACGCCGAAGACTTCTTCAGGCACTTCGATCTTCATATCCTGCTTGACCGGAGCCTGGCAGGAAAGACGCCAGCCTTCATTGGCTTCGCGTTTGGTAAAGTGCGACTCCTCTGTGGGCAGCATCGATCCACCGCCCTCTTCCACGATGCACTTGCATTGCGCGCATGTGCCGCCGCCGCCACAGGCAGAGGACAGGAAAATACCGTTGGAAGACAGGGTATTGAGTAGCTTTCCACCGGCGGGCACGGTGATCGTGCGTTCGCCGTTAATCTCGATACTTACGTCACCGCTGGTGACCAGCTTGGAGCGGGCAATCAGGATCACGGCAACCAGAAACAGCACTATTGCCGTGAACATCCCAACGCCCAGATAGATTTCCATGTTCATCAGTTACAGCTCCTGTTTACAGTTGCACGCCGGAGAACGACATGAACCCCAGGGACATGAGTCCCACGGTGATGAAGGTTATCCCGAGACCACGCAGACCATCAGGTACATCGCTGTACTTGAGCTTTTCGCGAATACCTGCCAGTGCAACGATGGCCAGGGCCCAGCCCACACCGGCACCAAAGCCGTAAACGGTACTCTCACCGAGTGAGTAGTCACGTTCAACCATGAACAGGGAAGCACCCAGAATCGCGCAGTTCACAGTGATCAACGGCAGAAAGACACCCAGTGCGTTGTAGAGCGAAGGCACGAACTTGTCGAGCAACATCTCGAGGATCTGAACCAGCGCAGCGATTACTCCGATATAGCTGAGCAGACCCAGGAAGCTCAGGTCCACATTAGGCAAGCCGGCCCACGCCAACGCGCCATCACGCAACAGATAGGTATAGATCAGGTTGTTGGCAGGTACCGTGATGGTCAGTACCACTACCACCGCGATACCCAGACCCAGGGAGGTCTGCACCTTTTTCGAAATGGCAATAAAGGTACACATGCCGAGGAAGAACGCCAGAGCCATGTTCTCTACGAAAATGGCCCTGACCATAAGGCTTATATAGTGTTCAATCATGGCTTACATAGCCTCCTTCAGGGCACGGCTCTGTGGCGCCATCTTGAACTCCGCCTCTTCAACCTGCTCGGTTTTCCAGGAACGAAGGGCCCAGATGATCAGGCCGATGATGAAGAACGCCGAAGGTGGCAGCAGCAGCAGACCGTTGGGCTGATACCAACCGCCCACATTGACCAGCGGCAAGATTTCGAAGCCAAGCAATTTGCCTGCCCCAAAAAGCTCACGTACCGTCGCGACCACGATGAGGATAAAGCTGTAACCAAGACCGTTACCCACACCATCAAGAAAACTCATGTGTGGCGGGTTCTGCATGGCAAAGGCTTCCGCGCGGCCCATCACGATACAGTTGGTGATGATCAGTCCGACAAAAACCGACAGCTGCTTGCTGATGTTGTAGGCGTAGGCCTTCAGGACCTGGTCGACCACAATTACCAGCGACGCGATGATCACCATCTGCACAATCATCCGGATCGAGCCCGGAATGTGACTACGGATGGTCGAGATAAACAGGTTGGAAAACGCTGTTACCGAGGTCAGTGCCAGGCACATCACCAATGTGACGCTCAAGCTGGTAGTGACCGCCAGTGCCGAACAGATCCCGAGGATCTGCAAGGCGATTGGGTTGTTACTGAAGATAGGTTCGAAGAGCACCTGTCTGGCGCTTGCTTTGGCCATGATTATGCTTCTCCCGCGCTAAGGTTATCGAGGAACGGACGGAAACCATTTTCACCCATCCAGAACTGCACCAGTTTTTCTACGCCACGACTGGTCAGTGTTGCACCAGCAAGGCCGTCGATCTTGTGTTCGGCATTGGCCATACCGGGATCCACGCTGCCTTTGATGACCTGGATAGCTACTTCATCCTGCTCATCATAAACAACCTTACCGGTCCACTGCTGTTTCCAGTTCGGGTTGTCGACTTCACCGCCCAGACCGGGCGTTTCCGCATGCTGATAGAACCCGAGACCTACTACAGTCTCCAGATCACCTTCAAGAGCAACGAAGCCATACAGCGTCGACCAGAGACCGTAGCCATGGATAGGCAGAATAAGGGTCTGGATACCCTCCTCGTTTTCAACCATATAGACAGTTGCGTAATCGGCACGACGACGAATACTCGCGATATCGGCAGATGCATCCAACTGCTTTGACATCGCAGGTTCCTTGGATGCCTTCTGCTGATCGTAGGTCAATGGATCCATTTCATCGCTGAACTCGCCGGTGCGCAGGTCAACCAGACGAGCAGTCACCTTCTTGAACTGCTCTTCGACACTGGTGCCCTCTTCCAACAAGCCTGCGATGGACAGAATATTGCGCTTCTTGTCCAGCAACTGGTTGGTTATCTGCACGGGCTTGAGCGATACAGCAGCGACCGATACGACCACCGAGCACACCAGGCAGACCAGCAATGCCACCATGATAGTACGACTGACGGATTCTCTATTACTGGACATTACGCACAAGCCTCCGCTTTATATTGGCCTGAACAACAAAGTGGTCGATCAGGGGTGCGAACAGGTTGGCAAACAGAATTGCCAGCATGATGCCCTCAGGGAAAGCAGGGTTGACGACCCGAATCAGCACAACCATGACGCCGATAAGCGCACCAAAAATCCACTTGCCCTGATTGGTCATGGATGCCGACACTGGATCGGTAGCCATGAAGATCATACCGAAGGCGAACCCACCAACAACCATATGCCAGTACCAGGGAACCGAAAACATGGGATTAGTCGTCGAACCAAGCATGTTGAACAGCAGACTCAAGCCAATCATGCCAAGCATGACGCCTGCAACAATTCGCCAGTTGGCAATCTTGGTTGTCAGCAGTATCGCACCACCAAGGAAAATCGCCAGAGTCGAGGTTTCACCCATCGAGCCGTGGATATTGCCGACAAAGGCATCAAACCAGCTGATCCCCTGGGACATTACCGCTTCGACACCACCAGAAGCCGCCAGGCTCAGTGCTGTCGCACCGGCGTAGCCATCAACTGCGGTCCATACGGCATCACCGGATGATGCCGCGGGATAGGCGAAGTAGAGGAATGCCCGGCCGGTCAGTGCCGGGTTGAGGAAGTTTTTGCCAGTACCACCGAACACTTCCTTGCCGATCACGATACCGAAGCTGATACCCAGTGCGACCTGCCACAGGGGGATGCTTGGCGGCAGAATCAGCGCAAACAGGATCGAGGTAACAAAGAAACCTTCGTTGACCTCATGCTTGCGGATCGATGCAAAGAGCACCTCCCAGAAGCCACCTACCAGGAAGGTCACTGCATATACGGGCAGAAAGTAGGCTGCACCATGAATCAGATTATCCCAGAGACTCTCTGCGTTGAAGCCGGCTAGCGACCCGATCAGGGCAAAGCGCCAGCCTTCCTGTGCTGCAAGCAGTTCAGGGTTGGCCGCATAGATGATGTTGGCCTGATAACCGATGTTATACATCCCGTAGAAAATCGCCGGGAAGGTACAGAGCCAAACGGTAATCATCATGCGCTTGAGATCCAGGCCATCGCGTACGTGCGAGGTGGTCCGGGTCACGCTACCGGGACGGTAGAAGAACGTATCGATCGCTTCGTAAAGGGCATAGAACTTTTCGTGCTTGCCACCTTTTTCGAAGTTGTGCTCGATCTTGTCGAGGAATGTACGCAAACCCATGGCTTAACCCTCCTTCTCAATTCGCGTGAGGTTGTCACGCAGAATCGGGCCGTATTCATATTTGCCGGCGCACACGTAACTGCACAGGGCCAGATCTTCTTCGTCCAGCTCCAGACAGCCCAACTTCTGGGCCATGTCAGTGTCACCGATGATGAGGTAGCGCAAGAGTTGCGTTGGCAGAATATCAAGAGGCATGACCATCTCGTAATTGCCGAGTGGAACCATTGCTCGCGGGCTGCCGTTAGTTGTTGTAGTGAAATCGAATTGCTTGTTGGATTTCAACTTGGAAACGAAAATATTCAATACCGAGTGTTTATTCACGCCAGGACGCAGATAGTGAATCATCTCACGATCAGTGCCTTCAGCCAGTACGGAAACCTGCTGATGGTAGCGGCCAAGGAACGCAACCGGACCCTGTGCCAGACGACCACCAAATACCGAACCGGAGATAACCCGGTTATTACCGGGCTGGAGTTCACCAGCGGTGAGCTCTTCCAGGTTGGCACCCAAACGCGTGCGGAGCAACCGGGGACGCTCAACCATGGGTCCGCCCAATGCCACAACCCGCTCTGTCCACAACTTGCCGTCAGTGAAAAGATGGCCGATCGCGATCACATCCTGATAATTGACCTGCCAAACGCTCTTGCTCACGCTGACAGGGTCCAGCATGTGAATGTGCGTACCAGGCAAACCGGCCGGATGGGGGCCCGCGAAGCTTTCGCAGCGCACGCCGTCAAGATTCTCACCGGGTACAGACACGCCTTCGGCGCGGCACAGCCAGATGCGACCGAGACGAGCCAGCACCTTCAGACCGTTTTCGAAGGCAGCTGCGTACTCCTTGAGCACCAGAGCAGGGTCTGCCGCGAGCGGATTGGTATCCATGGCGGTGACAAAAATGGAATGCGGCTCGCTGTCTACAGCAGGAACTCGGCTGTAAGGACGCGTACGTAACGCGGTCCACATACCCGACTCAATCAACTGTTCGCGTACCAGTTTCGGATCGAGACCCGCCAGCGATGCTTCATCATGGGCGGCAAAGCTGACCGCTTCATCACCCTCAATGTCGATCACGACCGACTGCAGGACGCGCTTTTCGCCACGATTGATCGCACTGATCACACCTGACGCCGGAGCGGTATAGATAACGCCGGGGGTCTTCTTGTCACTGAAAAGAATCTGGCCTAGCTTGACCCGGTCACCCTCTTTAACTTCCATGGTTGGTTTCATACCGTGGTAATCAAAACCGACCACGCCGACACTGCGCACGTTGCGCGCGTCGTCCATGAGTTGCTCGGGTGAGCCGGTGATTGGCAGATCCAAGCCCCGTTTGATTTTTATCATACGTATAGCCTAATCACTGGTTGGAATCGTCAAGGGTGGATCGGCCATCCGGCGAAAAGGGCCGCCGAACGCTTCAGGAAGCAGACAGGAACCCAGCAGAATGTGACCACAAACCCTCATCAAAAATCCCGTCAAGTATAAAGATCATGGCCAGTCAATGCTACTCAAGGCCTTGGTTTTTTCAGGTTTTTTGCTGTTACACAATCTGCCGTCGGGTGAATTGACCATAAGTTGTCCAGAGTACTTAATGGGGGTTAACCCATTGCAATTCGAAGGAAAAACATGCTCACCCGGATCCTCGTCCTGATCTGTTGTCTTCTGCCGCTAAGTGCAGCCGCAAACGAAAAGCGCTTGGCCGAAGCCGATTTTCCACAAAGCATTGAAGTTGGCGATCAGGAACTGGTGTTGCGTAACGCCAGCGTACTCGAATATCTGTTCGTAGACGTATACAGCGCCGCCCTACTCACACCGCCAGAGCAACCGCTGGACAACCCGATAACCGATGGGGAGCCACTGCATCTGGAATTGTATTATTACCGTGATATCGACCGGGAAGACGTGATCAAGGCTGCATGGGTAGCCCTGGAGCGGCAATATGACGAGCAGACACTTAGCGAGCTGCGGCCCGAGATTGATAAGTTGCATGCCACTTTCACCGACATAAGCGCCGGCGATCGCTATGCCTTGACCCTTGATGCTGGACATTCACTTAGCCTGAAATACAACGGCAAGGAATCCTTCAGCTCCGATGACAAAGAGCTTGCCCAGGCTTATGTGGGTATCTGGCTCAGGGAAAACGGCCTTTCTGACAAACTTCGCAAAAGATTAATTGCAACCCGTTGATTTTACTTAGCTTGATAAATTCCGAACAAAAAGAAAGGCGCCTAGGCGCCTTTCTTTTTCTCAGCTGATTTTAAAATCAGCGAGCAGCTATTGTCAGACCGGGAATGCTGGCGGGTTGACGTTGGCAAGATCTTCCAGAATCCGCACAACCTGACAGCTGTAACCGAACTCGTTGTCATACCAGACGTAGAGGATCAAATGGCTGTCATTGCAGATTGTAGCCTCGGCATCGACCACGCCAGCATGGCGCGAGCCAACGAAGTCACTGGAAACCACTTCCTGGGAGTTGGTGAAGTCGATCTGCTTGTGCAGATCCGAATGCAACGCCATGTAACGCAGGTATTCATTAACCTCGTCACGATCGGTTGCCTTCTCCAGGTTCAGGTTGAGGATAGCCATGGATACGTTGGGAGTGGGTACCCGAATCGCGTTACCACTCAGCTTTCCACCCAGCTCCGGCAGCGCCTTGGCGACAGCCTTGGCAGCACCTGTTTCGGTAATAACCATGTTCAGGGCAGCACTGCGACCCCGGCGATTGCCCTTGTGGAAGTTGTCGATCAGGTTCTGGTCGTTGGTGTACGAGTGAACAGTCTCGACGTGCCCATTGACGATACCGTATTTATCATTGATCGCCTTGAGCACCGGCACGATAGCGTTGGTGGTACAGGACGCGGCAGAAATGATCTTGTCATCCGGCGAAATAGTCGCGTGATTGATACCGTGAACGATGTTCTTGAGATCGCCCTTGCCCGGAGCGGTCAGAACCACCTGGGAAGCACCGGGGCATTCAAGATGCTGGGACAAGCCCTCTGCATCGCGCCATACGCCTGTATTGTCGACAACGATGGCGTTTTCGATACCGTACTTGGTGTAATCGACTTCGCTGGGGTTACTTGCGTAGATCACCTGAATGATCATGCCGTTGGCAGTCAGGGTATTGTTTTCCTCATCCACCTTGATCGTGCCCTGGAAAGATCCATGTACCGAATCACGACGCAGGAGACTGGCACGCTTGACCAGGTCATTGCTCGCACCCTTGCGTACAACGATGGCGCGCAGACGCAGGCCATCACCCACACCGATCTTCTCGACCATGATGCGTGCCAGCAACCGGCCAATACGACCAAAACCGTAGAGTACGACATCACGGCCCTGGCGACGCTCGCCCTTGTGCCCGATCACGTCGGCCAGCTCCTCACGCAGGAAGGCCTCCAGATTGTCTCCACCTTCCCGGCGGAACTTGTCTACCAGCCGTGCCAGGTCAATGGACGCAGGCCCCAGATCCAAATCCAGCAGCGCCTTGATCACAGGGAAGGTGTCGTGCACTGACAGCTCGGTGTCGTCAATCTGACGCGCAAAGCGGTGAGACTTGAGAATACTGATCACAGAGCGGTTGACCAGCCCCCGACCATAGATCGATGTGACCACGTTGTGCTCACGGTATAGTCGGCCAATCAGCGGAATCATTGCTTCTGCGGTAGATTCACGATCAGTCCAGCTTTCCAGACATTGGTCATATTGGGCTTGAGTCACGGCTTTTCCTTCCAGGTCATGGGCTCTAAAGGGCACATATTATGCTTTTGTTCTGGCACCGAGGCAATCTTCCCGGAAAAAGCGCTGTAAGCGCGGCATAGTCATGCGTAGACAGGTACACTTGGCGTTTTTTACAGATGGACAGTCAACGCATGCCTGCGAACAAAACCATTCTTGCCTCCGTCGACGCACTCGCCGGACACGGCAAGACGGCCTGGGGCAACCTGACCGGCGCATCCCGGGCGCTCGCTATAGCTGAAGGCGCCCTGTTGCACCCGGGCCTGAGCCTGGTAATAACGACCGATACGGCAATGGCCGGTCAGTTGGAACGGGAACTGCGCTTCTTCGCACCCGACCTGCCAGTGCTGAGCTTCCCGGACTGGGAAACCCTCCCATATGATCGTTTTTCACCGCATCAGGACATCATTTCCCAGCGTCTTAAGACCCTTTACCAGCTACCGTCGGTCACCCAGGGCATAATCGTGGTGCCGATGACGACCCTGTTGCACCGGATAGCTCCCCGGACCTTCCTGGGCGGCTCGGTGCTGATGCTGGAGCTGGGTCAGCAGCTGGATATGGACAAGATGCGGCTCGATCTGGACTCCGCAGGGTATCGTTGCGTCGATACAGTGTACGAACACGGCGATTACGCCGTTCGCGGTGCGCTTCTGGACCTGTATCCGATGGGCAGCCGTCTGCCGCTGCGCATCGACCTGTTTGATGATGAAATCGAGACCCTGCGCACCTTCGATCCCGAGACCCAGCGCTCAATCGACAAGGTTGAACAAGTTCACCTGCTACCTGCCAAGGAATTCCCGCTCGACAAGGCGGCGCTGACCGGTTTCCGTGCTCGTTTTCGCGAACGCTTTGATGTCGACTATCGGCGCTGCCCTGTATACCAGGACCTCAGCGAAGGTATGGTGCCCGCAGGCGTAGAGTATTATCTGCCCCTGTTCTTCGAAGAACTGCAGAGCCTGTTTGACTACTTGCCAGACAACACCCTGCTTTTCAGCCTGCCTGGAATCGAAGCTAGCGCAGAACATTTCTGGACAGACGTACGCAATCGTTATCAGGAACAGAGTGTCGATAAGACCCGCCCGTTGCTGTCGCCGGCAGAGCTCTTTCTGAGCGTCGAGGACTGCTTTGCCCTGATCAAGCGTTTTCCAAGGGTTGTCTGTCATCAGGAAGCCATCGGACCTGCTGCGGGCAATACCCATTTCAGCTGTCAGCCGCCTCCTGAGCTGCCGATAGACAATCGTCTGGATCAGCCCCTTGCAGCCCTGGAGTCATTTGCCCGCTCCTTCGAGGGGCGAATCCTTTATGTCGTGGAAAGTGCCGGTCGTCGGGAGGCCATGCTCGACCTGCTAGCGGGCATCGAGATCAAGCCCGACACTGTCGATGGCTGGCCGGCGTTTCTTACTGGCGGCTCAGCGCACTCGATCATGGTCGCGGCCATAGACCAGGGCATGCTCTGCGGCTCGCCGGCCATCGCATTGATTGCCGAGAATCAGCTATTTGGCCAGCGCGTCATGCAGCGTCGGCGTCGCGGCAAGGCAACCGACCTTGGCGACGCAGTCATTCGCAACCTGACCGAATTGCGTGAAGGCTCACCTGTGGTGCATATCGACCATGGTGTCGGCCGATTCCTGGGATTGGTCAATCTGACAGTAGAGGACCAACAGGCAGAGTTTCTGACCCTGGAGTATGCAGACGAAGCCAAACTCTACGTCCCTGTGGCCAACCTGCATCTGATCGCCCGCTACACCGGCGGCGAGGACGATAACGCCCCACTGCATCGCCTGGGCTCCGAACAATGGCAGAAAGCCAAGCGCAAGGCAGCCGAAAAGGTCCGCGACGTGGCTGCCGAACTGCTTGATGTGTACGCCCGCCGTGGCGCTCGCAAGGGCTTCAGCTTCAGCGCACCGGAACGTGACTATCAGGTATTCGCCGATGCCTTCCCGTTTGAGGAAACCGCTGATCAGGAAGCGGCCATCGAGGCGGTGATCAACGATATGGTCAAGTCGCAGCCCATGGACCGGCTGGTTTGCGGCGACGTTGGCTTTGGCAAGACCGAAGTCGCCATGCGCGCCGCGTTCCTGGCAGTGCATGGCGGCAAGCAGGTTGCTGTACTGGTGCCTACTACCCTCCTCGCCCAGCAGCACTACAACAGCTTTCGCGATCGCTTTGCCGACTGGCCGGTCAAGGTCGAGGTCATGTCACGCTTCAAGTCCACCAAGGAAATCAAGTCAGCCATTGGTGAACTCGCTGAGGGCAAGGTGGATATCATGATCGGTACCCACAAGCTGCTGCAGGGCGATACCCAGTTCCAGAATCTGGGGCTGATGATCATCGACGAAGAACACCGCTTCGGCGTCCGCCAGAAAGAACAGCTCAAAGCCCTGCGCAGTGAAGTCGATGTTCTTACGCTCACCGCCACGCCCATCCCGCGTACCCTGAACATGGCCATGTCGGGAATGCGTGAGCTGTCGATCATTGCCACGCCACCGGCACGCCGATTATCCGTACGCACATTCGTCATGCAGCAACAGGCGCCGGTACTCAAGGAAGCCATCCTGCGTGAATTGTTGCGCGGCGGGCAGGTCTATTACCTGCACAATGAGGTACAGACAATCGAGAAATGCGCTGCGGATCTGGCCGAACTGGTACCCGAAGCACGAATCGGCATCAGTCACGGACAAATGCCTGAGCGGGCTCTCGAGCAGGTGATGGGAGACTTCTATCACCGGCGTTTTAACGTCCTGGTGACCACGACCATCATCGAAACCGGCATCGACGTACCCAACGCCAATACCATCATCATCGAGCGGGCCGACAAATTCGGCCTGGCCCAGCTACACCAGTTGCGCGGGCGCGTTGGCCGCAGCCACCACCAGGCCTATGCCTATCTGCTCACGCCCCACGGCAAGAAACTCACAGGCGATGCGGAAAAGCGCCTGGAGGCAATTGCCGCAGCCCAGGAACTGGGTGCCGGCTTTACCCTGGCCACCCACGATCTGGAAATCCGTGGCGCGGGTGAACTGCTCGGCGAAGGCCAGAGCGGCCAGATTCAGGCCATTGGCTTCACCCTGTACATGGACATGCTCGACCGCGCCATCAAGGCAATCAAGTCAGGGAACCAACCTTCCCTCGACCAGCCGCTGGGCGGCGGACCGGACATCAACCTGCGGTTGCCCGCACTGATTCCGGATGACTACCTGCCCGACGTACATAGCCGCCTGATACTCTACAAACGCATCGCCAATGCTGCCGATGAGGAAGCCTTGAAAGATCTGCAGGTGGAAATGATCGACCGGTTTGGTCTGTTGCCCGAGGCAGCCAAGACGCTTTTCCGCGTTACATCCCTGAAATTGCGCTGCACTCCAATAGGGATCAGCAAGGTAGATGTCGGACCCGAACATGGCCGCCTGGAATTCGCTGCCGACACCCAGGTAGATCCAATGACGCTGGTCAAACTGATTCAGGACCAGCCCAACCGCTATAAGCTTGAGGGTGCTACCGTATTTCGTTTCAGTGCGCCAATGGGCGCATCGGATTTGCGTTTGAACACGGTTGAGGCATTGATTGATCGCCTTGAATCACCAGCCCCGCAATCCCAGCCACCCAAAGGGAAAGGAAAACGTTCATGAACTCAGTCATTCGCACTTTGCAGGTGCCCGCCCTGCTGGCCGTCACACTATTGACCAGTAACGTCCAGGCACAGGACCTGGGAGCCTATCAGGTTGAAACCATTGTGTTCGCCCAACCCTCCGCCCCACTCAGTGGAAGTCGCACACCCGAGTACAACTGGGCCGACGATGCAGTCGTGCTCGAAGATACCGCCCGCAGCGATGTGCGCAAGCTGGATGTGACCCAGCATCGCATGGATAGGGAAGCAGACAAGCTCGCGGCCAGTGGTTACCAGATACTCATGCATCAGGCATGGATTCAGCCGGCCGACAGCAATCTGACAGTGGCCTTGCACGAAGGTGAATCGCTGGGTGAGCATTATCCCGTCGAAGCCGTAGTCGGCCTGGAGCGCGGACAGGAATCAATGCTATTGGGGGTCATGGCCTGGCGGCACACGGGCGTGCGCAGTCAGGATGGCCTGGCCAACACCGTCGTCAGCGAGAAACTGCATCAGTCCCGCCGCCTGCGCCTGGACGAGGTACATTATCTCGATCACCAAAGCATGGGCATGCTGGTCAGGGTTACCCGCCGCTAGGCGGGTCTGGGTTGGGGTTGAGGTCAGGGTCAGGCGCCGGCAACCATTGCGTTGATAATCATCCGGGCCTGCTCCATACCGCTCTCCATGACCTTTTCGATATCCGCCATGGTTATCACACCCGAACCCTTGCCAGCAGCTGGATTGACTACCAGCGACAGACTGGCATAGGGCAATTCCAGTTCACGGGCCAGCGCCGCCTCAGGCATTCCCGTCATGCCAACTATGTCGCAACCGTCACGCTCAAGCAGACTGATCTCTGCTGCCGTTTCCAGCCGGGGACCCTGGGTCGCCGCATAAACGCCATAGGCACTGTGCGCCACGCCGACCCTGGCCAGTACACCGATCAAACGCTGACGCAGTCCCTCGTCGTAGGGATGGGTAAAGTCGATATGCGTGACTGCATCCAGATCTTCCTCGAAGAAGGTGCTATGGCGCCCCCAGGTGTAGTCGATCAACTGGTGGGGCACACAAAAGTGCCCCACGCCCATGGCTGGGTGTATACCGCCTACTGCATTGACTGCCAGTATCTCATCGGCTCCCGCCTGCTTGAGAGCCCAGAGGTTGGCGCGGTAATTTACCCGATGGGGCGGAATCCGATGCGGATCGCCATGGCGCGCCATGAAGAATACCTCGCGGCCAGCCATGAGCCCCTTGATGATGGGTGCCGAGGTCGGACCGTAGGGCGTATCCGAGCTGGCTTCGCCGGTTTGCTTCAGGCCAGCCAGTCGTGTCAGACCGCTACCGCCAATGATCGCTAGAGCATTCATGGGCTCACCTTTGCGCTGCTGCCACCCTGCTCCGAAGCCCGGGGATCAACCTCACCGCCACGCAGCGCCAACCCATCTGGCACATGCAGTGTCGAGGTGGGGAACGCCACCTGCGCCTCGTGCTCAGTGACGATTGCCAGAATCTTCAACAGTACATCCTCCTTCACCCGGTGATATTCGGCCCACACGGGGGTAGTGAAACAATAGATGAAAAAATCCACCGATGAAGCCGCGCAACGATCGAAGTACACCATCTGGGTCACATTCTGTGCGATATCAGGGTGCTCCTTGAGCATCTCTCGAACCGCCTTGACGATGGGCTCCATATGCTGGATGTCGTCGTAACGAATACCGATATGTTCGTATATCCGCCTGTGGGTCATCCTTGATGGGTTCTGCAGGACCACATTGGTGAAGATCGCGTTCGGCACATAGATAGGCCGTTTATCGAAGGTCCGAATGCGTGTCAATCGCCAGCCAATGTGTTCAACCGTGCCCTCGATTTCCCTGTCCGGTGAGCGCACCCACTCTCCCACCGAGAAAGGTCTATCAAGATAGACCATCAATCCACCAAAAAAGTTTGCCAGCAGATCCTTGGCAGCAAAGCCCACCGCAATGCCACCGATGCCACCAAAGGCAAGTACACCGCCTATGCTGTAGCCCAGGGTTTGCAATATCACCAGGCCACAGGTAATGATGACGGAAATTCGCAGCAGCTTGCCGATAGCACTGACCGTTGTCTGATCCATGGGCTTTTGCAGATAACGCGAATCGACGAGACGCTCCTCGATCCTGCTCGATAGCCGCAGCAAGAACCAGGCAAGCAGGCCAATCAGCAGAACACTCTGAACCGTCTCGAGTACGTCCGCAAAATCCTCGTCCATTTCGACGGCCGTTATACGCGCCGCCCACAACAGCCCCATACTCCATATGAGCACCCATAGCGGCCGACGCATCGCGATGACCACTGCATCATCCCAGACGTTCGGGCTGATCGACGCGCGCGCTTGCAGACGGTCAAGCACCAGTTTGCCCACGTAGGCCATTACCAGCGACGCAAAGACAATCGCAAAAACCTTGTAAACCCAAAACTGCCCCGCGAGGGGAAGGCTATCAAGAGGTAAACTGTCGATTAACTCATTCATGCATGCTCCCCTAGCAGTTCAAGTTGGCGCAGTAGCTGAATGGCGGTAGACCATTGGGGCTGGGCCTTGTAATCGACACCGGGCTGGTGCCGGGCGAGCATGCTTGCCAGATGCTTCGGCGGATGAAGCCCAACCTGCTGGCAATGCATCAGAGCTTCCTCGGCTGCGCCCCGATCATTGCATACCAGCAACATGTCGCAACCCGAAGACAGAGCAGCATCAACCCTCTGGGTAATACCGCCCACAACATGGGCGCCTGCCATGGTGAGATCGTCGCTGAAAATCACTCCGCTAAATCCCAGCTCGCTGCGCAGGATGTCCTGCAGCCAACGAGTGGAAAATCCCGCCGGTTGATCGTCTATCGCGGGATACACTACGTGGGCCGGCATGATGCCATCCAGCACGGCGGCAAGGCCTGCAAAGGGTACGAGATCCTGCGCGCGGATCTGTGCTTCGCTGCGCTCATCCACCGGCAGATCCGTATGGGAATCCGCCTCAGCCCAGCCATGACCGGGAAAATGCTTGCCCGTTGCCGCCATACCCGCCGTGTGCAACCCGTCGATGTAAGCGCGCCCCAAACTGACCACCTGTTCGGGATCACCGCCCAGGGAGCGATCGCCAATGACTTCGCTTCGCCCGTGATCAAGATCCAGTACCGGCGCGAAACTGATATCAATGCCACAGGCAAGCATCTCGGTAGCCATCACCCATGCCGCACTTCTCGCCGCCATTTCAGCCTGGCTACTGCCTTGAGAGTCGACCAGCGCAGCGATGCGGCCCAGCGCCGGCAAGCGCTCGACGCCGTTACGCAACCGTTGTACCCGACCGCCCTCCTGGTCTATCGCGATCAACATCTCCGGACGGACCGCCCGGATCGACTGGACCAGTTCGCGAACCTGACGGGGCGACTCGGTATTGCGAGCAAACAGAATGATGCCACCCACTTCGGGTTGTCTGAGCAAATGGCGGTCAGCTGCATCAAGCCAGGTGCCGGCCACATCAAGCATCAGGGTGCCTTGTTTCAACAGTGTTACTCCGTTCGGGAATTGGCGTGCATGAGCAGATCGATGGCCTGCTCGTGAATTTCAACGCGGCAGCCTACTGGCGTGCAATCGAACAGCGCAAGCATGTCGCTGTTGCGCAGCCGAACACAACCATGGGAAAGGGCCACACCCATGGGTTGATCGTCCGGGGTACCGTGCAGATATATATAGCGGCGCTGGGAATCCTGACTACCACCGCGATTGAATCCTGATTCTTCACCACACAACCAGAGTATGCGGGTCAGAATCCAGTCCCTGTGTGGGTGTTCGCGGGCAAGCTCAGGCGACCAGATTTCATCGGTGGGCCGGCGACCTATATACACCGAGGCCAGTGGCTGGCCTGCACCAATGCGTGCTCTGACCCTGTGCGCACCCCGTGGAGTGCATCCGGAACCGTCCTGTTCGCCAGGACCATTGAGTGCTGTAGAGACAGGAAATTCGCATACCCGCACACCGCCACTGAGCCCAATAAGGCGCTGGGATGCAAGGGATATAAGGATCAGATCCAGCGGCATTGCCACCTCCGTTAAAAGTGCACACACGATAACGGATCAGACTGCGCTAGGAAACCGGCACACAGGGGAAACGAGAGACTACTTGGGAATAGCGTTAGGGCTCACAGGCAGCAACTAAGTGCGAGCCCTTCACACGTGTTCAAGCCTTGACCGAGTATTGGACTCGATGGTTACCGGCGGCTTGACGCTCTCGGCGCGCATCCCGGCGGCGAGGAACGGGACCATAAGCTTGAGAACCTGGTCGATGCCGGTCTGAACACCAAACTCGGCTTCGGCAATCGCACGCAGGGCTTTCATGCTCGACATCGTAAAGGCGGCGCTACCCAACATGAAATGCACCCGCCAGAAGAGTTCAGTAGGTGGCAATTGCGGCGCGGCAACATAAACCAACTGCATATAACGCTGGAACACCTTGCCGTACACCTCTGCCAGATACTTGCGCAAATGACCCTGACTCTGGCTGAAGGCCAGGCCCAGCAAGCGCATGAAAATAGCCAGATCATTGCCACTACGCGGCTTGACTGTCAGCGCCTGCCTGACCAGCATCTCAAGCAACTGCTCCAATGTAAGCTGGGTATTGCCGCCCTGCTGCTGGTGGCGGTCAAGCTCCTGATCCAGGCTGCTGACAAAGGGATTGAGAAAACGCACAAAGACCGCCTGAATCAATGCCTTCTTGGACCCGAAGTGATAATTGACCGCCGCCAGATTCACCCCGGCCTTGCTGGTGATCAGGCGCAGCGAGGTCTCGGCAAAACCCTTCTCGGCGAAAAGTTGCTCGGCAGCATCAAGAATGCGTTCGACGGTATCAGACTGGGCCATGGGCGATTACACTCATAAACAATTGTTTCAAACATACGTTTCAAACGCATTCCATGTCAAGCAGCCGAAACGATTTGCGGTTAATCATGGAAATGACGCCGACGCTTGCCCTCTGCCAACAACTGTATATAATCACAGTTACTGTATATACAAACAGGTAGAGCCGGATGCAAAAACTGACCGCCAGACAACAACAAATCCTTGCCTTCATCAAGGAGTACATGGATGCCAATGGCTATCCGCCTACCCGCGTCGACATAGCCCGGGTGCTCGGATTCAAATCACCAAACGCTGCGGAAGATCATCTGCGTGCACTGGCCCGCAAGGGTGCAATTGAAATGATCCCTGGAGCATCCAGGGGCATTCGGCTACCGGAGCAGGACGTAGACACACCTGAAGGACGTCTACCGGTAATAGGCCGCGTTGCCGCAGGCGCACCGGTACTGGCTCTGGAAAATATCGAGGATCACTGCCAGATAGACCCCGGATTTTTCCGCCCCAGGGCAGATTATCTGCTTCGGGTGCAGGGTCTGAGTATGCGTGACGTCGGCATTCTGGATGGTGATCTGCTGGCAGTTCATCGCACCGCCGTTGCCCGTAACGGACAGATCGTAGTCGCCCGCATCGGCGATGAAGTCACGGTCAAGCGTTTTCAGAAACAGGGCCGCAAGGTTCTGCTTCACGCAGAAAACCCGGATTTCGCACCAATTGAAATTGATCTGGGTGAAGAGGAACTGACCATCGAAGGCTTGAGTGTCGGCGTAATACGCCGCTAGAGGGGTTCATTATGTTGTATTCCCACGACCACAACCGATCCATCAGTGCTGCAGTACAACCAGAGCTTTTCCATAACGCTCTGATGGCGTCCCGTTACGCGATGCCCTCCAAGCCGGCACTGGCAAGCACACGACCAACGCGCCAGGCCGAGCCCGAAGACGCCTTCAGCGAAATTCGTCTCAATGGCGCACCCAGACAGTGCCTTCAATGGTTGGCTCCGGTTCTGCGTGAACTGAGCCGCGCTGATGCGCCCGGCTGGCTGACACTGCTTGATCCACCCGAAACAGTAAGCCATCAATGGTTGCGCAACGCAGGACTCAATCCGGAACGGATTTTGATCGTGAGATGCAAGCCGGGGATGGACAGCCTTGATCTGTGCTGTGAGTTGCTCAGTCTGGGCTGCAGCCATACGGTTGTCAGTTGGCTGGCAACTGATGGCCAGAACGGCCGGACAAGCGGACTGCTGCGCTCAGCCGCTAACAAGGGACGTTGTCAGAGTCTGAATGTGTGTCTGGATAGCTGCCTGGCTGCGTGATTCAACAGGACGATCAGGGCAGGCACATCTGCCGCCCTGTCCTCAGTGGACTGTACGGTCTTCCGAGTAGGGCTCACCCTCTTCCATTACCTGTCCGGCGACCTGCATACCAGCGCTGATCATCGCCTTGGCAACTTCGATGTAATGGCCTTGCAGAAAATCCTGAGCATCAGCAGAGAACTCGATAACCACCAGAGGCTCGGCTTCTTCATTGGAGCGGCGCAGAGCTACCTTGCCGTTTTCAAGCTCTACTATCTCCAGAAAAGATGAAGATGACATGTCGGGTCTCCTGTTGATTGGCCGAGCAGTTTATCACAATGCTGCGGCCAATCGCAGACACTGCTACCACTCGACCATGCCTTCTCGATAGCAAGCAACCCGCTCAGTCAGAGCAGCGTGGGCTTCACGGGCATCGTCCAGTGACCAATCCACCGAGGCTTTCACTGCACTGACAGCGATCAGATCATCGGCCGGAGCTTTGGCCTCTTCCGGCCGCGGAGGGAGGTTCAAGATATCCCAACCGCGCAGCAGTCGCCCCAGCCAGCTATCAGGCGCATGCGCCAGTTCGCTCAGCTCGGCAAACTCGGGCCCCGGAAAGCGTTCGGAGGTCTGAGGCTCGAGCATCACATCCAGCGAGCGAACCTCCAGCAGAGGCCACCGATAGCGATCAGCTACCTCATGGGCAACAGCCAGAACCCCACGGTGCAGATGAAAAAGTGCGTGCTCACGGTGATAACGCGCCATGGTGATGGCCGATAACGCATTGGAGTTCTCAGCCTCGTACCAGGCATCGATCGCCATACGGGCAAAATGCAAAGCCTGATTAGTGCGGGTATAGACTTCGTTAGCCATGACTCAACCCTCAGCTCTTCGGTTTCGGCCGCTTGTCATCCTCGACCCAGCGCTTACCGTCATGATAGGCGCGCCATCCATTAGGCTTGCCATCGACTTCACTCTGTACGTACTGCTCTTTGGTCTTGCGGCTGTAACGAATAACCGTTGCAATGCCATCAGGATCAGCAACCGGCGCTTCGAGCAGGAAATGATACTTGGGATCGATTTCCTTGCGGTGCGGCAACAGCTCCTTGACCAGCGGTGCGCGGGTTTCGCGGTTCTTGGGAAACTGGCTGGCCGCCAGAAACATCCCCGAAGCACCATCACGCAGCACATAAACGTCGTCGACCTTTTCACAGGCCAGCTCTGGCATTGGTACCGGATCCATCTTCGGCGGCGCCGCCTCACCATTTCTCAGCAACTTACGGGTGTTCTTGCATTCGCTGTTGGTGCAACCGAAATACTTGCCAAAACGACCCGTCTTGAGCTGCATCTCGCTGCCACATTTGTCGCAATCCAGTCGCGGACCGTCATAACCCTTGATCTTGAAAGCACCTTCCTCGATCTCGAATCCGGTGCAATCGGGGTTGTTACCACATACATGCAGCTTATGCTGTTCATCGACCAGGTAACTGTCCATCGCTGTGCTGCAGACCGGGCAGCGGCGCTTGTTACGAAGTACGCGTGACTCGCCCTCTTCATCGTCGCCAGCCACTTCATTGCCAGGCACAAGGTTCACCGTCGTCTTGCAACGTTCCTTGGGCGGCAAGGCATAACCCGAGCACCCTAGGAACACGCCAGTAGACGCGGTCCTGATCATCATTGGTCGGCCACAATCCTTACACTTGATATCGGTCAGGGTCGGCTCGTTGGAGCGCATGCCCTTGCCTTCTTCAGCAGACTCGGCGGCGCTCAGCTTGGCACTGAAGTCGGCATAGAAATTATCCAGCACCTTCTTCCAGACCACACCGCCCTGGGCAACTTCATCCAGGGATTCTTCCATATTGGCGGTAAAGCTGTAGTCCATCAGGTTCGGAAAGCTTTCTGCCAGGCGCTCAGTAACGATATCGCCCATCTTTTCGGCGTAGAACCGACGATTATTCTGCGACACATAGCCTCGATCCTGAATGGTCGAGATAATCGATGCGTAGGTCGATGGACGGCCGATACCACGCTTCTCCAGCTCCTTGACCAGATTGGCTTCGGAGTAACGGGCCGGTGGCTTGGTAAAGTGCTGCTTGGGATCGAGCTTCTGGAGAGCCAGCGAATCCTTGACCTTCATGTCAGGCAGCACTTCATCTTCGCCGCCCTTGCCCTGGGTGGGCATCACGCGGGTGTAACCGTCAAACTTGAGAATGCGGCCCTTGGCACGTAGCTCGAAATCACCCGCTTCGACCGTGATCAATGTGGAAAGGTACTGTGCCGGTACCATCTGACAGGCCAGGAACTGGCGCCAGATCAGCTCATAGAGCCGCTCTGCGTCTTTCTCCATGCCTTTGAGGTCACCGGTCTTGAGCTTCACTTCAGAGGGCCTGATGGCTTCATGGGCCTCTTGAGCGCCTTCCTTGCTGCTATACATGTTGGGCTTCTCTGGCAGGTACTTCTCGCCAAAGTTCTTCTCGATGTAGCCCCGCGCCATGGCAATAGCATCGGCGGACAGGTTGGTCGAGTCGGTTCGCATGTAAGTGATATAACCCGCCTCGTAGAGACGCTGGGCCATCATCATGGTCTTCTTCACACCGAAACCCAGGCGAGTGCTTGCGGCCTGCTGCAGGGTGGAGGTAATGAAGGGTGCGCTAGGCCTGGAACTGGTCGGTTTGTCTTCGCGCTTGGCAACCGTGTAATCGGCACCCTTGAGTACTTTCAGGGCAGCATCGGTCTCGGCCTTGTTGACCGGACGGAAGTTGGTGCCATTGTGCTTGGCCACTTCGAAGCGAACCGAATCGCTCTGGGGCGTATCAAGCAGGGCATGGATCTCCCAGAACTCCTCGGGTATGAACGCACGGATCTCACGCTCGCGATCCACAATCAGTTTCACTGCAACAGATTGCACTCGGCCGGCTGACAGGCCACGGGCAATCTTCTGCCACAGCAGGGGCGAAACCATATAACCCACTACGCGGTCTAGAAAGCGACGAGCCTGCTGGGCGTTGACGCGGTTGATATCCAACTCGCCTGGTTTGGCAAACGCGCCCTGGATCGCCTTCTTGGTAATCTCGTTAAAAACCACTCGCTTGTAACGGCTTTCATCACCACCAATGGATTCGCGCAGGTGCCAGGCAATCGCCTCCCCTTCGCGGTCCAAATCCGTCGCGAGGTAGATGGCGTCAGCGTCCTTGGCCAGGCGGCGCAGTTCTTCTACGACCTTTTCCTTGCCGGGCAGGATTTCGTAGTGCGCCTTCCAGCCATTCTCTGGATCGACACCCATGCGCTTGACCAGCTGCATCCGGGCCTTGGTCTTCTTGTCCACCTCGGGAGCAGCAGAGGCCGCCTTGCGGCCGCCCTTGGCTTTGGTCTCGGTCTTGCCGCTGCCGCTGGTAGGCAGATCACGGATGTGACCGATGCTCGACTTCACAATGAAATCGTTGCCAAGATACTTGTTGATCGTCTTCGCCTTGGCGGGAGACTCAACAATGACCAGTGCTTTTCCCATGGGTAACTGTATTCCTAGCTCTATCGAATCTGGATGTCCTGTCGGACAAGGAGTAATGCGCCGCGGCGTCTGGAAGCTCGCACAGACCCACGGAGGGCCAGAGCCTACACGTCTTCGCTGATAAAGGTAAAGCGTGGTGTAGGCTCGCCGTCAAGCTCGACTGTGCCGACAAACATGTCCAGGGGCCGCACCCACAGATCAAAATCCCCGTATAACGTGCGGTAGACCACCAGCGATTCTTCTGTCTCCGAGTGTGTCGCCACACCCAGGACCTGATAGTCCTTTCCTTTATAGTGGCGGTAGAGGCCTGGCTTTAGTGACATGCTTTGGTCCTTGTATATTGTGCTGACGAAGGTGCTTGTTAAGCAGACTAACTTATCTGTCGGGATTGATTCTGCACTCTCTGTGCCTGGCTCAGCACCCCGAAGGCCTTGGCACGACACGCTACTAGCCATCCATGGGGCTCGTCGTCGCACATCCCTGTGCTCCGACGGTCGCGCCAAGGCCTTCGGGGCGCTGCGCTGATACTGACTCGGATCCTGGACCAACGAACGAACCCAAAGAACGGGTTCCGTGCAGGAGGCTCGATTTACGTTGGCGTCGGCGACCAAGGGCCTGTGTGAGTGCCGTCGATGGCCAGGGACGGCCATCGACGAGCCCCATGGATGGCTCGTAGCGTGCCGAACACAGGCCCTTGGTCGCCGGCGCCGAACACCAATATCGAACAAACGCATCACCGACCCCACGAACCAAACCCACACAAACAAAAACCGGGGCACAAGGCCCCGGTTTCTGGTCACACCACAACCGTATCAGACACGCTCGAATACGGTGGTGATGCCCTGCCCCAAACCAATACACATGGTCGAGACACCAACGTTACCGCCATTCTGCTTCATCACGTTCAGCAGCGTGCCGGAGATGCGGGCGCCGGAGCAACCGAAGGGGTGACCCAGGGCGATCGCGCCGCCGTGCAGGTTGACCTTGGCTTCCATCTGGTCCAGCAGTTTGAGGTCCTTGAGCACAGGCAGGGCCTGGGCAGCAAAGGCTTCGTTCAGCTCGACAAAATCGACGTTATCCATGGTCATGCCGGCGCGCTTGAGCGCCTTGTGGGTAGCCGGAACCGGACCGTAGCCCATGATCGCCGGATCAACACCAGCAACAGCCATTGAACGGATAACCGCCATCGGCTCAAGACCCAGGGCCTTGGCACGCTCGGCAGACATCACGATCATGCACGAAGCACCGTCAGTGATCTGCGAAGAAGAACCGGCTGTCACGGTACCACCCTTGGGATTGAATGCCGGCTTGAGGGCCGCCAGGCTTTCCAGGGTTGTCTCGGGACGGATGGTCTCGTCTTCAGTGAACACTCGCAGGAAACCGTCAGCATCGTGGCCGTGCATCGGGATGATTTCATCCTTGAAGCCACCGTTGAGGGTTGCCTTGTGCGCCAACTGGTGCGAACGCAGGGCAAATTCGTCCTGTCTTTCGCGGCTGATGCCGTGCATCTTGCCCAGCATTTCTGCGGTAAGACCCATCATGCCGGACGCCTTGGCAGCGTACAGGGACAGGCTCGGGTTCGGATCAACACCGTGCATCATGCTCAGGTGGCCCATGTGCTCAACACCACCAACCACAAACACATCACCGTTACCGGTCTGGATTGCCTGGGCAGCAGTGTGCAGCGCGCTCATGGATGAACCACACAGACGGCTCACGGTTTGCGCTGAGCTGGTGTGGGGGATCGGCGTCAGCAGGGAGATCATACGGGCAACGTTCCAGCCCTGTTCCAGGGTCTGGTTTACGCAGCCCCAGATTACGTCTTCCACTTCTGCGGGATCAATTTTCGGGTTGCGTGCCAACAGACCGGTGATCAGGTCGGCAGACAGGTTCTCGGCACGAACGTTACGGTACATGCCACCCTTGGAACGGCCCATCGGGGTGCGGCCGAAGTCGACAATAACGACGTCTCTCGGATTCAGGCTCATAAATTCACTCTCGCTCTGTGCGTTCCGCGGTTAACCGAAGAATTTTTTGCCGTTCTTGGCCATTTCACGCAACTTTTCAGTCGGTGCATACATGGCGCCAAACTCGGCATATTTATCCGCCATGGCCACAAATTCGGCCACACCCAGGGTGTCGATGTAACGCAGCGCACCACCGCGGAAGGGCGGGAAGCCGATGCCGTAGATCAGACCCATATCAGCGTCTGCAGCACTTTCAACGATGCCATCTTCCAGGCAACGAACAGTTTCCAGACACAGCGGAACCATCATGATTTCAACGATTTCTTCGTCGGTGAACTCACGCTGCTCCAGCACGACCGGCTTGAGCAGTTCGTAGGCCTCTGGATCAACGGTCTTCTTCGGCTTACCCTTCTTGTCCATTTCGTAGGCGTAGAAGCCCTTGCCGGTCTTCTGACCCAGACGATTGGCTTCATACATGACGTCAACGGCAGTCTTGGTCTTGTCGGCCATACGATCCGGATAACCTTCGGCCATCACATCACGACCGTGGTGACCAGTGTCCATGCCGACCACGTCCATCAGATAAGCAGGACCCATTGGCCAGCCGAACTTTTCCATCAGCTTGTCGACACGCTGGAAGTCAGCACCCATGCCGATCAGGCGGGCAAAACCACCGAAATACGGGAATAGGATACGGTTGACCAGGAAGCCGGGGCAGTCGTTGACGACAACCGGGGTCTTGCCCATCTTCTTCGCGTAGGCAACGGTCGTAGCAACCGCCTTCTCACTGGACTTCTCACCGCGGATAACTTCGACCAGCGGCATCATGTGTACCGGGTTGAAGAAGTGCATACCGCAGAAGTTTTCCGGACGCTTGAGCGCCTGGGCCAGGTAGCTGATGGAGATGGTCGAGGTGTTGGAAGCGATGATCGCGTCCTCACGCACGTGACCTTCCACCTCAGCCAGCACAGCGTGCTTGACCTTGGGGTTTTCCACAACAGCTTCAACCACGATATCGACATTGCCGAAATCGCCGTAGGACATGGTCGGGCGGATTGCATTCAGCGCCTTGGCCATCTGATCAGGCTTCAAGCGGCCCTTGGCAACGCGGCTACCCAGCAGCTTGGACGCTTCGTCCAGACCCAGCTGAATGCCTTCCTCGCGGATATCCTTCATCAGGATAGGCGTGCCCTTGACGGCAGACTGGTACGCGATACCGCCACCCATGATGCCTGCACCCAGTACCGCAGCCAGTTTGACGTCAGCAGCTTGCTTGTCGTACTGCTTGGCCTTGGCTTTCAGCGCCTGATCGTTCAGGAACAGTCCAACCAGCGCCTGAGCGACAGATGTCTTGGCCAGCTTGGCAAAACCAGCGGCTTCGATTTCCAGAGCCTTTTCGCGGCCATGGGCAGCGGCTTTCTGGATAGTCTTGATTGCTTCAACCGGCGCCGGGTAGTTTGGACCCGCCTGACCAGCCACGAAACCTTTAGCAGTTTCGAACGCCATCATCTGCTCAATAGTGTTGAGCTTGATCTTTTCCAACTTGGGCTGACGCTTGGCCATGAAGTCCAGCTCACCACTGATGGCGCGCTTGACCAGGTCCAGAGCAGCTGCCTTCAGCTTGTCATCAGCAACCACCGCATCGACAGCACCCATTTTCAGGGCCTTGTCGGCACGGTTTTCGGTACCGCCACAGATCCACTCGATGGCGTTATCCACACCGATCAGGCGCGGAGTACGCACGGTGCCACCGAAGCCCGGGTAGATACCCAGTTTGACTTCAGGCAGGCCGACCTTGGCGCTGGCAGCCATGACACGGTAGTCACAGGCCAGGCACATTTCGAAACCACCGCCCAGCGCCATGCCGTTAATGGCAGCAACAGTGGGGACCTTGAGGTCTTCGACCGCATTGAAGATCTTGTTGGCATCGAGGTTGCCGGCAACCAGGTCTGCTTCAGGCAGCTGGAAAGTGTCGACGAACTCATTGATGTCGGCGCCAACAATGAACACGTCCTTGCCACTGGTGACGATGACGCCCTTGACGCTGTTATCGGACTGGATGGCCTCAACGGCAGCTTGCAGCTCCGCCAGGGTCGCACGATTGAACTTGTTGACAGACTCGCCCTGCAAATCGAACTTGAGCTCGACGATGCCGTCTTCAAGGGCTTGAACCGTGATGGCTTTACCTTCGTAAATCATCAACTGATCTCCACGCTGTGTAAGCACTTGAGAAAAAGCAAATCCGATGCTGACCGCAGCGCTGGCTGGGGCAAGTCATCGGAGGATGCCATGATAGTTCCCGGGGGCGTATGCTCGAAGTGTATCTCGAACAATTCATACGCTCGTTTGATTCGGGTGCGCACACCTTCGTGCAAATCCGGACTGTTGTCAATCTAAAGCAGTGATGGAGGCCTCTGGCAGGGCCTGTAGAAACGACTAATAAACTATTTTTTATATAGCAAAATCAGATTATTACAAGTCTTACCCAGAACCAGTCGAGACAAGTACCGGCCGTCAGCTGGCTTGCGATTCACGCAATGGAGCCAGCGCCCGATCCAACTCGTCTAGCGTATCGATGGATTCCGGCTCGATCCAGAATATCAATACCGAGAAGGACTGGCGATCGATGCGCTGCACAGCCTTCGGCAATGCATCAAGTACCGACGCCGCCTTAGCGTTATCCGCAGTACCCAGCAACCAGCGCCAGCCCTGCCCATCCCGTTCGCAGCTGAATTCCTGGTTGATCGGGCAGCGCTCCAGTGACTGTCTATAGCCCACGCAGTGCTCAAGCAACGCACCAGGCTCGCCTTCGGGCTGGCGCTCCACGCGATAGCCGGCCTTGCGCGCTGCCTCCCTCAACTGCTGAATATGCAACATACGCCCGCGTGGCAGCAACTTGAGCAGGTTGGCCACCAGTATCGCAGCCACTATTCCAACTATTGCCCAGGTCACCGGCACATACCAGGCGCCAGGGCCTTTGTCGCACAGTCGTCCAGATGGCCGCTGCGGTACTGGACTGCACGACAAAGACTGTTACTATCGGGCTGAAAAACAGGAGAAACCTGCATGCTCTATTCCCACGTATTGGTCGCCGTCGACCTGATTGATGAATGCCGCTCGGTAGCTGACCATGCCATGGCATTGGCCAAGACACTGGACGCCAAGTTGACGCTTCTGCACGTAGTCGAGCCCCTGGCCATGGCCTACGGCGGGGATGTCCCAATGGACCTGTCCATGTTGCAACAGCAACAATTCGACCAGGCCAAGGAGCGGATGCAGGCTTTTGCCGGCGACTATGGGCTTCCGGAAGAACGTTTGCAAATCGCCTTCGGCCACCCTCGCCACGAAATCCATCGGGTATCCACCGAACAGGACTGCGACCTTATAGTAGTCGGCAGCCACGGCCGCCATGGTCTGGCACTGTTACTGGGCTCAACCGCCAACGATGTACTACACGGCGCACCCTGTGACGTGATTGCCGTGCGGCTAGGTAAAAAGGAAAAGAAGTAACCCAAGCAGCAAGTCGCACACAGATCGAACCGCTTGTATACCGTCATTCCCGCGAACGCGGGAATCCATGCTGACCTTGACGTGAAGCTTGTGGCCAGAACTTGCCACTAACCCCCCGCCATATCCTCCAACTCCGCCCAACGCTCCATCGCCTTTTCCAGTTCGGCCTGTTTCGCCTCCATCTTGGCCAGCACTTCTGTGGTTTTCTCGACTGACTGTTGATAAAAGCTCGACTCGCTAACCTGAGCCTGCAGAGCTTTTAGCTCGGTTTCGAGTTTTTCCATTTGTGCTGGCAGCGCATCCAGTTCGCGTTGCAGCTTGTAGCTCAACTTGACCTTGGGCTGAGCCGGCGCCGGGGCGCTGGCTGGGGCTGTGGGAGCAGGCTCGGCTTCAGCGGGTGCTGGGGCTTCATGGATATCGGGTGCCATGGCGCGGGAGTCCCATTCTGCCAATGATTCGATCTTGCCGCCCTGGCGCAGCCAGTCAGCGTAACCGCCAACATATTCGCGCACCTTGCCGTGGCCTTCGAAGACCAGCGAACTGGTCACTACGTTGTCCAGGAATGCCCGGTCGTGGCTGACCAGCAGAACAGTGCCGTCGAATCCAGAGAGCACCTCTTCCAGCAGCTCCAGGGTTTCCACGTCCAGGTCGTTGGTTGGCTCGTCGAGTACCAGCATGTTGGCGGGCTTGCTGAACAGGCGGGCCAGCAGCAGACGCGCCCTTTCACCACCAGAAAGTGCCTTGACCGGTGTACGTGCACGTTCGGGCGAGAACAGGAAGTCGCCAAGGTAACTGATCACGTGGCGACGCTCGCCGTTGATCTCGATAAAATCGCGACCCTCGGAGATGTTGTCGATTACCGTCTGCTCCAGATTCAACTGGGCGCGCAACTGATCGAAGTAGGCGACCTCCAGCTTGGTGCCGTGCTTGACAGTACCGCTGGTGGGTTCCAGCTGACCGAGCAGCAGCTTGAGCAGCGTACTCTTGCCTGAGCCGTTGTTGCCGATCAGACCGATCCGGTCGCCACGAATGACATTCAGGTTCAGATTACGCACCAGCGGCACGTGACCCGGCCAGGCAAAGCTGACGTTATCCAGCTCGATCACGCGCTTGCCGGAGGAATCCGCGGTTTCCAGCTGGAAGCTGGCCTTGCCCTGACGCTCCAGACGCTGAGCGCGCTCGTTGCGCATTTCCTTCAACGCACGGACGCGGCCTTCGTTACGGGTGCGTCGGGCCTTGATGCCCTGGCGAATCCAGACTTCTTCCTGGGCCAGCCGCTTGTCAAACAGCGCGTTGGCCGTGGCCTCGGCAGCAAGTTGCTGCTCCTTGTGCTCAAGGAAGCTGACGTAGTTGCCCTGCCAGTCGATCAACTGACCGCGGTCCAGCTCCATGATGCGAGTGGCCAGGGCCTGGAGAAACTGACGGTCGTGGGTAATAAACAGAACAGCACCGCGAAAATCGAGCAGTACCTGTTCTAGCCAGGCAATGGTGTGGATATCCAGGTGGTTGGTAGGTTCATCCAGCAACAGCACATCGGGCTCGGCGACCAGCGCCTGGGCCAGCAACACACGCCGGCGCCAGCCACCCGACAGCTCAGACATTTTCTTGTCGGCGGGCAGACCCAGCCTGGTCAAAGTGGTCTCGACCAACTGGTCCAGTCGCCAGCCGTCCTTCGCTTCCAGACGCTCCTGCACCTTTTCCAACTTCTGCAGCTCGGCGTCGCCCATGTGCCCGGTAATCAGGTGATGGTATTCGGCGAGCAGATCGCCTACACCAGCCAGACCGGCGGCGACCACGTCATAAACAATGCTGTCATCGGCCTTGGGAAGTTCCTGGGGCAACTGGCCGATCTTGAGACCCGGTGCATACCAGATTTCGCCTTCATCGGCCGGCTGTTCGCCGTTCAGCAGCTTGAACAGGCTCGACTTGCCGGCTCCGTTGCGTCCGATCAGACACACGCGCTCCCCGCGTTCAAGCTGGAAGCCTACCTTCGACAGCAGCGGATTGAGCCCGTAGGCCAGAGAAACATCGGTAAACGAAAGCAGCGCCATATAACACCTTTTGATTAATTCAGGCCGCATTCTACCTGCTGCGCTCGGGCGCTGCATGCCATAGTTGAACACTTTGTTGGCGCCCCCTATGACGCCGCATCACAAACCGCTAAGCTTGAGATTCGTTGCGCGAACGTCAGTCGACCGCACACCTGGAATCGTCCATTACTCGCCCTACCCCGTTCGGGACCCATAATGCAGCTCTATTTTCCCATGTCAGTGAAAACCCTAACCGCCCTTGTGCTTGCAGCTCTGTTGGGCGCCAGCCTGCCTTTGCAGGCCGACATTCAGCAGCAGCGCCAAGCCTACGATCAGGCCATGTCGGCGCTCAAGGCCGGCCAGCAGCAACGCTATGCCAGCCTGCTGCCGGGCTTGCGGGACTATCCCCTCTATCCGTATCTGCTGCTGGAATCGCTGCAAATGCGGGTCAAGACAGCATCACACAGGGAAATAGAGGACTTTCTGGTCGCCCACGGCGACCTGCCCTTTGCCCAACGCCTGAAGAATGACTGGCTACGCCGCCTGGCACGCGAGGGTGAATGGAGCCTCCTGCGCAAGAATTATGACACCGCCAGCCAGGCGGCCGAGTTTGACTGCCCGCTGGCCCTGCAGAGTTGGCGCGAAGGCAATCAGAGCGCAGCCATGGGACGCGCTGCAGAGCTCTGGACTGTCGGACGCTCGCAACCCAATGCATGTGATCCGCTCTTCGACCGCTGGCGCGAGGCCGGTGGTTTGACTGAAGACGTCGCCTGGGCCCGCATTCGTGAAGCCCTGCTCTATCGCCAGGATGCCCTGGCACGCTACCTGGTGCGTTATATGCCGGGTCAGGCCGCCCTGGCAGAACTCTTTGTGAATACCGCTACCGGCCCTGAAAAACTTGCGCAGAGCGAGCGCTATCGACCAGGGGCAGGACAGCCTGCCGACAAACTGGCTGACATTGCTACGGTCTCGCTGCGCCGCTTGAGTCGTGAAGACCCCGCACAAGCGCTGGCACTCTGGCCCTACTACCGCGACCTGCCCTACAAGCAGGAAGACCGGCTGGCGATCACCCGAGACATCGGTGTGCGCATGGCCAAAAGACACGCCCCCGAGGCGCTGGCCTTCATGGCTGCCAATGATCCGCAGATGCTTGATGATCAGATTACCGAGTGGCGTATTCGTCTGGCCCTGCGCACCGGTCAATGGCAGATCGCTCAACAGTTGACCAGCAACCTGCCCGCCAGCCTTGGTGAGCAGAGCCGCTGGCGTTACTGGCGGCTGCGCAGCGCCCAGTTGGCCCGCCCGGAGGTTGGCGAACTGCGTCACGATTACCAGGAGCTCGCTAACGAAAGGGACTTCTATGGTTTTCTGGCCGCCGAGCGCAGTAACCAGCCCTACGCATTGCGTCACCAGACTGCCAAGGTAGAGCCCGCTGTTTTCGCTCGGGTGAGCAAGACCGCAGGCATCCGCCGCGCCAGGGAATTCTACGCCCGTGGGCAGGTGGTCGATGCCCGGCGAGAGTGGTACCACGTGGGCAAGATATTCAGCCGTGAAGAACTCATCGCCCAGGCCATGATGGCCCGGGAAATGGAATGGTACTTTCCGGCCATACGCGGCATCAGTCTGGCGCAATACTGGGACGACCTGGATATCCGCTTCCCGATGGCCTACCAGGAGCCGATTCGCGCCCAGGCAGCCGCACGCCAGCTCAATTCGACCTGGGTCTATGCGATCACGCGCCAAGAGAGTGCCTTTATGGCCGATGCTCGCTCCCATGCCGGCGCCACGGGACTGATGCAGCTCATGCCCGCCACCGCGCGTGAGACCGCCAGACGCTACAAGATCAACCTCAACCACCAGAACGATCTGCTGGTGCCGGAGCGCAATATTGCCCTGGGTACCGCCTATCTATCACAGCTCAATAGCATGTTCCGGGGCAATCGAGTCCTCGCTTCTGCAGCGTACAACGCCGGCCCCGGCCGCGTGCGCCAGTGGACCCGTGAGATGCCGACCATCCCGGCGGACATATGGATCGAGACCATCCCCTTCGACGAGACCCGCACCTATGTGCAAAGCGTACTCAGCTACGCGGTCATCTACGGCGAGAAGATGGGTATTCGCCAGCCGGTGATGGAACAGCACGAGCGCTATCTGGAAGCCTACCGGCCCTAGAAACGCAAACGCCCCGTACAGACGGGGCGTTTATCTAACAGACGCGAACACTTCTGCGCTCAGGCCTCCAACAGTCTCAGCCGCTCGCGAACCGCTTCAACCAGCAGGTCTGGCTGAAACTTCGACAAAAAGCCATCGCAGCCTACCTTCTCCACCATTGCCTTGTTGAAATTACCCGACAGAGAGGTATGCAGCACGACGTACAGGTCGCGCAGGCGCGGATCCTTGCGGATTTCCGAGGTCAGGCGGTATCCGTCCATCTCGGGCATCTCGGCATCAGTAATGACCATCAACAATCGCTTGGGCACATCGGCGTCCGTATCGGCCCACGCCTGCAACCGTCTGAGCGCCCGCAGTCCATCGGTTTCCACATGCAGCGTCAAATCCAACTGCGACAGGGTGTCCTTGAGCTGGGCGATACCGGTGGGGGAATCGTCGACCAGCAACACCTCGCGACCGCGGGCCTTGTTCAGTAACGCATCATCCAGCAAACCATCAGTGACCTTGGCATTGAACGGCACTATTTCGGCCAGCACTTTCTCCACATCGATAATTTCGACCAGGCGGTTGTCGTCCAGCCGGGTAATGGCCGTCAGATAATGGGAACGACCAGCGCCACGGGGCGGCGGCAGTACCGCATCCCAGTTCAGGTTCATGATGCGATCAACACTGCCGACCAGAAAGGCCTGCACGGAACGATTGTATTCGGTGACGATGATGGTGCTCTCAGGGGTGACCGGCTGGGGGCGCATGCCGATGGCACCGGAAAGATCGATGACCGGTATGGTCTGACCGCGCAGGTGGATCACGCCGACAACGTGGGGCGCGCGCTGTGGCATCTGCGTCAGACGGGGCAGCTGCAATACTTCGCGGATCTTGAATACGTTGAGGGCAAAGAGTTGCTGTCCAGCGAGCCTGAACAGCAATATTTCCAGGCGGTTTTCGCCTACCAGCCGGGTGCGCTGATCTACGGTATCCAGAACTCCGGCCATGACGGACCTCACTGATGGGGTGGCTGAACTATATGCTAAGCAGTATATCCCTTATCGGCCGTCATTGCGGTTTCTGTACCCGGCTTTGTGTAGCTTGTACGAAGCCTAGTAAAAGGCGTTTTCCTTGACCGTGTGATCAGTGACGTCACGCACCGCCGTGATCTCGGGAATACGCGCGATCATGGTTTTCTCGATGCCTTCCTTGAGGGTCACATCGACCATGCCGCAACCCTGACAACCACCGCCAAACTGCAGCACTGCCACGCCGTCTTCTACCACATCAATCAGTTTGACCTCGCCACCGTGGCTGGCCAGGCCGGGATTGATCTCGGTCTGCAACAGGTAGTTGATACGCTCATTCAGCGGGCTATCGTCATTGACCATTGGCACCTTGGCGTTAGGCGCCTTGATGGTCAACTGGCCGCCCATGCGGTCAGTAGCAAAATCCACCACCGCGTCCTCAAGGAACGGCTCGCTGACCGAATCAATCCACACGTCAAAGGAGTCGAGCTTGATCGTTCGATCCTCGGGCTTCTCCTCGCCGGGCTTGCAATAAGCGATACAGGTCTCTGCGTAGGGCGTGCCCGGCTGCGTGATGAAAACCCGGATGCCAATGCCGGGGGTGTCCTGCTTGGACAGCAAGTCGGCCAGATACCCTTCGGCTGCCTCGGTAAGGTTGATGCCTGCCATGTAATGCCTCGTGTTCAATGACTGAATGCGGCCATTGTACGGGATCACGGCGCGCGGATAAAGACATACCTTTTTGGTAGGGTATTAGCGACTCAGCCGCCCAGGGCCGAAATAAGAGCCTTGTTGAACGCCGGCAGGTCATCGGGGTTGCGGCTGCTGATCAGCGAACCATCAACCACCACTTCCTCATCGACCCACTGCGCACCGGCATTACGCAGATCGTCTTCCAGGGAGGCCCAGCTGGTCATGCGCTTGCCCTTGACCAGGTCGGCAGAGGCCAGAATCCAGCCACCATGGCAGATCACTGCAATGGGCTTGTTGGCCTTTGCGGCGTCACGCAGAAAGGTGCGGGCCATCTCGTTCAGGCGAATATTATCGCCATTGACCACCCCACCCGGCAAAAGCACTGCGTCGTACTCATCACTGCGTGCGCTATCAAAGGTCTTATCTACCTTGAAGGCGTCCGCAGGATCCATATGGTTCCAGCCGCGCACCTCGCCGGACTCATCGGCCACAATGTCTGTAGCCGCTCCCGCCTGCTCAAGCGCTTCCTTCGGGCTGGTCAGCTCTACCTGTTCGAAACCATCAGTTACCAGAATGGCGACGCGCTTGCCTTTAAGGGAATTGGCCATATGTATACTCCTAGCAAATCAGAATGTACTGCTTGTGACCGGCGACAGAGCGAAAGTTCCTGTCGTGACTGGGCACAATTTGCGATACACCTGTTTACCACCTGCGCCGCGCTTATCTGTTAAACTTGCCGGCTTTGCGTACATCTTCGGAGTCACCATGTCTGAGCGTTCTGCCCGCCTCCAAGCCCTTCACTCGGCCCTTCGCCAGCGGATTCTTATCCTCGATGGCGGCATGGGCACGATGATCCAGAGCTACAAATTCGAGGAGACGGATTTTCGCGGCGAGCGCTTTGCCGACTGGCCTTCGGATCTTAAAGGCAATAACGACCTGCTGGTACTGAGCCAGCCCGACGCCATTGCCGCGATGGAGAAGGCCTATCTGGATGCTGGCGCCGACATCATCGAAACCAACACCTTCAACTCCACGCGTATTTCCCAGGCCGACTACGGCATGCAGGATCTGGCCTACGAGCTGAACGTCGAGGGTGCCCGCCTGGCCCGCCGCGTCTGTGACGCCAAGACCGCCGAAACACCGGATCGCCCGCGCTTTGTGGCCGGGGTACTGGGGCCGACCAGCCGCACCTGCTCGATCTCTCCCGATGTGAACAACCCTGGCTACAGGAACGTCACCTTCGATGAGCTGGTAGCAGACTACATCCAGTCGACCAAGGGCCTGATCGAGGGCGGCGTCGACCTGATCCTGATCGAAACCATTTTCGATACGCTCAATGCCAAGGCTGCGATTTTTGCAGTGCAGGAGGTCTTTGATCAGTTGGGCTTTGAAGTGCCTATCATGATCTCCGGCACCATCACCGATGCCTCTGGCCGCACCCTCTCGGGTCAAACCACCGAAGCCTTCTGGAACTCCATTGCCCACGCCAATCCGATCTCGGTTGGCTTGAACTGCGCACTGGGCGCCAAGGACCTGCGGCCCTATCTGGAAGAGCTCTCGAACAAGGCCGACACGCATATATCGGCCCACCCCAACGCGGGTCTGCCCAACGAATTTGGCGAATACGACGAAACACCCGAGCAGACCGCCGCGGTGATTGAAGAATTTGCCCAGGCCGGCTTCCTGAACATCGTTGGCGGCTGCTGCGGCACCACGCCCGAGCACATTCAGGCAATCGCCAACGCGGTAGCCAGCTACCCGCCCCGCGCCATACCGGATATTCCCAAGGCCTGCCGTCTGGCGGGTCTGGAGCCGTTCACCATTGATCGCAGCTCCCTGTTCGTCAACGTTGGCGAGCGTACCAACATTACCGGCTCTGCCCGCTTCGCGCGGCTGATCCGTGAGGACAACTACACCGAAGCACTGGAAGTAGCACTGCAGCAAGTCGAGGCCGGCGCGCAGATCATCGACATCAACATGGACGAGGGGATGCTCGACTCGAAGGCGGCCATGGTCACCTTCCTCAACCTGATTGCCGGCGAACCGGACATCTCCCGTGTGCCGATCATGATCGACTCCTCCAAGTGGGAAGTCATCGAAGCGGGCCTCAAGTGCATTCAGGGTAAAGGCATCGTCAACTCCATCTCCATGAAGGAAGGCGTTGAACAGTTCAAGCAACAGGCGCGTCTGTGCAAGCGTTATGGCGCAGCCGTCATCGTCATGGCCTTCGACGAGCAGGGCCAGGCAGACACCGCCGCGCGCAAGCGCGAGATCTGCAAGCGCTCCTACGACATTCTCGTGAATGAGGTCGGCTTTCGGCCCCAGGACATCATCTTCGATCCGAACATCTTCGCCATCGCCACCGGCATTGAAGAACACAACAACTACGCCGTGGACTTTATCGAGGCCTGCGCCTACATCCGCGACGAGCTGCCCTATGCCCTGACCTCCGGCGGCGTATCCAACGTGTCGTTCTCGTTCCGTGGCAACAACCCTGTGCGCGAGGCGATCCACTCGGTGTTCCTGCTCCATGCGATCCGCAACGGCCTGAGCATGGGCATCGTCAACGCTGGTCAGCTGGAGATCTACGACGAAATCCCCAAAAAGCTTCGGGACATCGTCGAAGACGTGGTGCTTAACCGCAATCCAGAGGGTACCGACGCCCTGCTTGCAATCGCCGACGAGTACAAGGGCGACGGCAGTGTCAAGGAAGCCGAGACCGAAGAGTGGCGTAGCCTGGACGTGAACAAGCGCCTGGAGCACTCCCTGGTCAAGGGTATTACCGCGTTCATCGTGGAGGACACAGAAGAAGCCCGCCAACAGTGCGCACGCCCCATCGAAGTGATCGAAGGCCCACTGATGGCCGGCATGAACATCGTTGGCGACCTCTTCGGCGCCGGCAAGATGTTCCTGCCCCAGGTGGTCAAATCCGCCCGCGTAATGAAGCAGGCAGTTGCTCACCTGATTCCCTTTATTGAAGCGGAAAAAGGCGACAAGCCCGAAGCCAAGGGCAAGATCCTCATGGCCACGGTCAAGGGCGACGTACACGACATCGGCAAGAACATCGTCGGCGTGGTACTCGGCTGTAATGGCTACGACATCGTCGACATGGGCGTCATGGTCCCGGCAGAAAAGATCCTCAAGACCGCCATCGCCGAGAAGTGCGACATCATTGGCCTATCCGGCCTGATCACGCCCTCGCTGGACGAAATGGTCCATGTGGCCAAGGAGATGCAGCGCCAGGGCTTTCACCTGCCGCTGATGATCGGCGGCGCTACTACCTCCAAGGCGCACACCGCGGTCAAGATCGAACCGCATTACAAGAACGATGCAGTCATCTATGTGACCGATGCTTCCCGCGCCGTCGGCGTAGCCACCAGCCTGCTCTCCAAGGAGATCAAGCCCGACTATATCGCCAAGATCCGCGCCGACTACGAAGTCGTGCGCGAGCGCACCGCCAACCGCCGCGCCCGCACCGAATACCTGAGCTATGAACAGGCCCGCGCGAACAAATTCCAGCTGGACTGGGACAACTACGAACCCCCTGCCCCGTCCTTCACCGGTATTCGCACCCTGGAAGACATTGATCTGGCCGAGATCGCCGAGTTTATCGACTGGACGCCCTTCTTTATCTCCTGGGATCTGGCCGGCAAGTATCCGCGCATCCTTGAAGACGAAGTGGTGGGTGAAGCCGCGCGCTCCCTGTTTGCCGACGCCCAGGAAATGCTCAAGCGCATGATCGACGAGAAGCAGATCAAGGCCAAGGCCGTGCTCGGTTTCTGGCCCGCCAACCAGGTCAACGACGACGATATCGAACTGCAGGATGCAGACGGCCAGCCCCTGGCCATGCTGCACCACCTGCGTCAGCAGAACGTAACCCCGGACAAGAAACCAAGCATGAGTCTGTCCGACTTTATCGCGCCCAAGGAGTCGGGTAAGCAGGACTACATAGGCGGCTTCATCACCACCGCTGGTATCGGCGCCGAAGAACTGTCCAAGCAATACGAGGACAAGGACGACGACTACAACGCGATCATGGTCAAGGCCCTGGCTGACCGCCTGGCCGAAGCCTGCGCCGAGTGGCTGCACCGCAAGGTCCGTACCGAGATGTGGGGCTACATCGAGCAGGAAGACCTGGATAACGACGCCTTGATCCGCGAGAAATATCAGGGCATCCGCCCTGCCCCCGGCTATCCCGCCTGCCCGGATCACACCGAAAAGAGCACGTTGTTCAGCCTGCTAGATCCGCAAAGCAACTGCGGCGTGACCCTGACCGAAAGCTACGCGATGTTCCCCACCGCAGCTGTGAGCGGTTGGTACTTCTCGCATCCACAGTCCAAATACTTCGCCGTGGGCAAGATCACCAAGGATCAGGTCGAGTCCTATAGCGAACGCAAGGATGCAGAGTTGAGCGTCACCGAGCGCTGGCTCTCGCCGAACCTGTCCTACGACAACTGATCGGCTGATGTCGATCCTGCCAGGGCGCGACAAGCTCAGAACCATCACCTTTCTGGGCTTGCCGATCATGGGCGGCATGCTCAGCCAGAGTCTGATGAATCTGGTTGACGCTGCCATGGTAGGCACCCTGGGCAGCGCCGCGCTGGCCGGAGTGGGTCTTGGCAGTTACGTCAACTTCATGGCCGTCGCTCTGGTCATGGGTCTAGGCGCTGGCGTACAGGCGATGGTCGCGCGCCGCCGGGGTGAAGGCAGCACAGATCAATTGGCTGCACCACTTAACGAAGGTCTGCTGATTGCCCTGGCGCTGGCCATTCCGCTGACGCTGATCGGTTGGTTTCAAGCAGACAATATTCTCGCCTTTCTGACCGACGACACCGCCGTACAGGAAACCGGCACGGGCTATTTCCAATGGCGCGCCCTGGCGATCGTCGCGGTTGGCGCCAACTTTGCGTTTCGCGGCTACTGGAACGGCATCCGCCAGACCGGCATGTACCTGCAGATCCTGATCATCATGCATGTGCTTAACGTGCTGATCAGCTATGGTCTGATATTCGGCCGTTTCGGCCTGCCCGAAATGGGTGCCGAAGGCTCTGGTCTGGGTACCTGCATTGCCTTGTTCATCGGCACCGGCATGTATGTGGTAATGACCCTGCGCAATGGCCGCAAGCATGGCTTTCTGGCTGCCCGTCCGCGCAGCCGCGAGATCCGCGCCATGCTGCGCCTGTCTGTGCCCAACTCCCTGCAGCAGTTCTTCTTTGCCACCGGTATCACCACCCTGTTCTGGATCGTTGCGCAGATCGGCACCTCGGAGCTGGCCATCGCCCACGTACTGGTCAACCTCTCACTGTTTCTCATATTGCCGGGCGTTGGCATGGGCATGGCAGCCACCACCCTGGTATCCCACAGTCTGGGCGACCGCAAACCCGAGGAAGCCTATCGCTGGGGCTGGGATGTGGTCCGCGTAGCAGTGTGCGTGCTCTTTGTCATGGGCGTGCCCTTCTGGCTGGCGCCGCATCTGGTGCTCGGGCTGTTCACCCAGGATCCCGAACTACTCGCTCTTGGTGAATGGCCCCTGCGCGTCACGGGCATCGGCATGGCGCTGGATGCCACGGCGCTGGTGCTGACCCAGGCATTGCTGGGCGCCGGAGCCAGCCGCACGGTCATGGCGGTGAATCTGGGCAGCCAGTGGCTGATGTTCCTGCCGCTGGCCTATCTGGCCGGACCGGTACTGGGTGGCGGACTGCTGACCATCTGGATACTGCAGAGCTGCTACCGCGCCTCGACCTCGGTGATCTTTGCGCTGGTCTGGCGTCGCCGCCGCTGGGCAGACATTCGCATCTGAGGCCCGATGTGCGATCATCCGACAAAACACGGGCCGGAGACACCATGAGTACAGGTGAGCAACAGGATCAGAAAAAAGAAGAAGCCGGAATGACATTCGGCCAGATGTTCATGAGTGTGCTGGCTGCCGCCCTGGGTGTGCAGAGCAGCAAGGCGCGTCAGCGGGACTTCACCAAGGGCAAGCCCAGCCATTTCATAATACTCGGGATCGGCTTTACGCTGGCGTTCGTACTGATCATCGTGGGTGTGGTGAAGCTGGTATTGCATCTGGCCGGAATCTAGCATTGCATGCTAGCAAGGCCACTTCGCCCGGGGCCGGGCGAAGTCGGAATTCTCTTAGTGCTGGCTAACCCAGAAAACGGCAGTCGCGACCGCGATCAGAATCAGTGCTACTGCAGCAAAAGCATCCAGGTAACTGTCGGCGTTATTTCCTGAATCCTGCATTTCGTGCTCGTTCATGGCCATGTCCTTTCTTGTTTTTGTAAACAACTTTGGGTCTTTACACCCGATACGTTAAGCTGCACACGACGTAACTGTCAAACATGCGGAGTGCCAGAGCACATAAAGGCTGCGCAGAGGCATCGGACCCTGCTTATTTGATCTAAACATATACATAAACATTCCTTTTGTGCATATCGAAAATTTGCTATCTTCCCGCCTCGAGTTTCGGCCGATCGGGTAGAGCAGTGTTTCTTACGCGCTCCCCAACCTAACTACCGACAGGTTGTCAGAATGTATATCTACGACGAGTATGACCAACGGATTGTCGAGGAACGTGTAGCCCAGTTCCGCGACCAGACCCGCCGCTATCTGGCCGGCGAGTTGACCGACCCCGAATTCCTGCCGCTGCGCCTGCAGAACGGCCTTTACGTACAGCGTTACGCACCCATGCTGCGTATCGCCATACCCTATGGCCTGATCTCTTCCACGCAGATGCGCAAGCTGGGCCTGATTGCCCGCGAATATGACAAGGGCTACGCCCACTTCAGTACCCGCCAGAACGTCCAGTTCAACTGGCCGGCCCTGGAAGATGTGCCGGATATTCTCGCGCACCTGGCCGAAGTACAGATGCACGCCATCCAGACCAGCGGCAATTGCATCCGCAACACCACCACCGACCAGTTTGCCGGTGTGGCTGCGGACGAGCTGGTTGATCCGCGCCCCTGGTGCGAGATCATCCGTCAGTGGTCGACCTTTCACCCCGAGTTCGCCTATCTGCCGCGCAAGTTCAAGATCGCCGTCAACGGCGCCACTGAAGACCGCGCAGCCATTGGCGTACACGATATCGGTCTGAACGTGGTCAGGAACGAAGCCGGCGAGATTGGCTTCCGTGTACTGGTCGGTGGCGGCCTGGGCCGCACGCCCATGGTCGGTAGCGAAATCAACGCCTTCCTGCCCTGGCAGCACCTGCTCAGCTATCTGGACGCCATTCTGCGTGTATACAACCGCTATGGCCGTCGCGATAACAAGTACAAGGCGCGCATCAAGATTCTGGTCAAGGCACTCACACCGGCGGTATTTGCCGAACGTGTAGAAGCCGAATGGCAACACACCAAGGATGGCCCGACCACCCTGACCGAAGCAGAACTCGGCCGCGTAGCAGGCCACTTCAGCGCCCCAGCCTATGAAACCCTGCGCGGTGATGACGATGCCTATCTGGCACAGCGTCAAGCCGACAAGGGCTTTAACAACTGGGCGCTGCGCAACGTGCACGCCCACAAGGTGCCCGGCTACGCAGCCGTGACCCTGTCACTCAAGCCGACCGCCGTTGCCCCCGGTGACGCCACCGATAAACAGATGGATGCCGCCGCCGACCTGGCTGACCGATTCAGCTTTGGTGAGCTACGTGTGACCCACCAGCAGAACCTGGTACTGGCCGATGTTCGCCAGGCCGACCTGCATGCACTCTGGCAGGCAGCCAAGGAGCAAGGCTTCGCCACCCCCAACATCGGCCTGCTGACCGACGTGATCTGCTGCCCCGGTGGCGACTTCTGCTCCCTGGCCAACGCCAAGTCCATCCCGATTGCCGAAGCCATCCAGCGCACCTTTGATGATCTGGATTACCTGCACGACATCGGCGAGCTGGACCTGAACATCTCCGGCTGCATGAACGCCTGTGGTCACCACCACGTGGGCCACATCGGTATTCTGGGTGTGGACAAGAAAGGCGCCGAGTTCTATCAGGTCTCCCTGGGTGGCAACAGCGGCCGCAACGCCGCCATTGGCAAGATCCTCGGGCCCTCCTTCGCCGCAGAAGAAATGCCCGGCGTAGTCCAGAAGGTCGTGGACGTCTACGTCGCCAACCGCACACCCGAAGAGCACTTTATCGACACCTACCAGCGTATCGGCATGGACCCCTTCAAGGAGCGTGTATATGCAGCAGCTAATTAAGGGCGACGCACTAGTCAAGGAAACCTGGCACCTGCTGCCAGCCGACACCACGCTTGAAGGCCTGTCCAACAGCGACGACCTGATCGTGCCGCTGGAACTGTGGCTGGAACACGCCCACGCCCTGAAAGCCCGCGATGGCGGCCTGGGTGTATGGCTGAACAGCGATGAAGAAGTGGAAGCCATCGCCGATGACCTGGAGCACTTTCAGGTCGTTGCCCTGAACTTCCCGGTATTCAGCGACGGCCGCAGCTACTCCAACGCCCGTCTGCTGCGTGACCGCTACGGATACAAAGGCGAAGTGCGCGCCATTGGCGACGTACTGCGCGATCAATTGTTCCTGATGAAACGCTGCGGCTTTGATGCCTATGTGATTCGTGAAGACCGTAATGCTGAAGAAGCCCTGCAGAGTCTGAAAGACTTCTCAGAGGTCTATCAGGCGGCTACTGATCAGCCACAGCCGTTGTTTCGTCGGCGGGGTTGATACCCCTCCGAGCTAAAGCCGGGGCGTTCTGCTCCGGTTGGTTTGATCCTTCTCTTCTAAATAGAACGTGATAGCTGCGTGCATGGCTGTGGGCGGTTGTTGGCTGTGGGCGGAGATTTTGTCGTTGCGCCCGGCTATTAAACCGTAGCACTATGCCAGTAACTGCTGACGCGCAGTCCCCTCTTTGGTGGCATGGATGCCCTGTTGTCTATTTTTGGCATTTATTCCCCCGCATGGCGACTCATTGTGTGGCATTGACTGGTGGTCGATTCGGCCATAGTGGTCTTAAGCCGCGTTCGGCTTAATCTCCGGTCGACATGGAGGAAAAGGTGCATAACAGACTGATCTTTTTGGAAAATCCCGCAAAACGGTGCGGAATGTTATGCCGCGTATTAACGACGCGTTCGGTCTAATCACTGCTAGGGCACCAAGATGGTTATGAGTAATAATCAAAGAATTTTATGCTGGCTTGGAATCTTTCCAGTACCAGCGGCTTTGGTTATCTTAGGTGCACAGAGTGCCTATTGGTTTGGTTCAATTACCGGTGCATGGCCGCCCGCTATATTTCTTTTGGTTGTTGGCATTGTACTGGGCGCATTTAGCCTTAGCCGTATTCAGTTTTCCGGCTCTACTATCAAGCGTATCTCTGTGGCTTTATACATTCCTGTGCTAGCAATATTGCTCTGGGTCATGGCATTTTTAACGGCCTGCTCACACGGGGATTGCATATGAGCGTCAAAGCCCTGACAGGCGACAGCACGGTGACCGTGAAATCTGCTCACTGAGACGGACCAAGGCCCGCCCCTTAACCAAACTTTAGACATCGCTAGAGCATATGCGCCGCCAACTCACACCCGATGAACTTGACTTGCTCTACAGCAGTGTAGGCCGCTGCATCTGGCACATCCAGTATCTGGAAGACGTGCTACACACACTCCTCACAATGAAGGTCGAGATTCGTGAGCCAGGTCGGGTCACGGCGGTAGAAGCATCTGAACTCCTAGCCAAGCATCGGCGGGCGAGTCTCGGAACAGCTTTGGGGACAGCCGAGAAGCACGGTGCGTTGCAACCAGAACTGCTTGCTGATTTGCGTCTTTTGAAAGATGAGCGAGATTGGCTTGTTCATCGCTCGATGCATCAAGATGGCGATTCGCTCTACACCGACGAAGGAAGAAGTGGAGTCTTATCTAGGCTCGAAGCTCTGATGCAAAAGACCCTTCACCTCAAGGGCAAAATCCTGGCGGAAACAGAAGTATTCTGTGCTGGGCATGGAATTTCATCGGAGCAGGCAGAACAACTTGCCCAGGAGCAAATTGCGCGACTCAAAAGCGATATCTAACCATTTCATCGAGCGGATGCCCAACCGGCTGCGCCGGTCGATCACCGCTCATGTCAAACGTTGGGCGATGAATATATCGATGATAGTAATTAAGAATAATACCCGCAGAGATTAAGGGAGTTACTCCATGCGACATGTTCCGACCTCTCTCTATATCGACACCGAGTTCTTCAAAAGACAAGGGCTCCGCTTTGACACAAAGGTATTCACCGCCTTAATCAGTACATTTACTAAAGGTGGCCTTCGCCTGCTCGTACCGAAAATTATGGAGCGCGAGCTGCTCCGCCATTTCTCAAGGGAAGCTGAAAAGGCCGCTAAGGCAGTCACCAGCGCCCATAAGGCATACCCTGTCAATAACTTGTGCCTTGTTGAACTCTCTTCCGAAGAGGAGCTGAAAAAGCAATGTATTGAAGAGATGAACCGGCAATGGTCTTCCTTCAAGGAACATTTCGTCGTTGAGAACCTGCCGATTGCTGGCAATCTTGAGGATGTTATTGACTGGTATTTTGACATCCACCCACCCTTCTCAGAAAAGAAGCCGAAGGAATTTCCTGACGCGTTTATTTTAAGCGCACTAGATCAGCATCATAAGCAATACCACGCAAATATTGCCGTCGTTGGTTTTGATGGTGACTTTCGACAAGCCTGCGAGAGCCGACGCTATATTTTGTATTTCCCTGATCTGGACAAGTACATCGAGGCATTCCAGCCGGAATTGTCAGGGGAGGAAAGGCTGCCCGGTGACGTTGATTTTACGAAACCCATCACCACGGAGGATCTGACTGAACTAAAGGCCATACTCGCTCGCGGGAACAAGGTGACACCAATTGAAATTGACCGGGTCATGCAGTTATTGGAAAGTCGAGGGTCGAATTACGATTATTTTTTCCAGCATGCTGGCGATGCTGTTTGGTTAGATCCTCTTTCGGAAAGAGGGTATTTTCTCACCCCCCCCAACGCAGAGCAGACCACCGAAGGGCATTACATCGTTCCATGGTGGCCTCCCCTTGAATATCTGATACGCATCTTTGACGCTGCGCCTGCTGAGGTAATGGAGATAACGTCAGCACTTCCGAATACAGATAATTTTCGGGTTTTGGAAGGTATCTTGAAAATCGTGTTAGAAGCCGATTCGGCTAATGCGCTTTTAAGGTTTTCTCGATTTATTACAGCTTATATTGAAAACTACCGATGGGGTCACGAGCACATCATCAGTTTGCTGAAAAAGCCGTTTATTTTTGATGCGCATCTTTCCGAAGTTACCCCCGCCTTATTGCTTAAGATTGTTGAGTTTCGCAGAGATCCTCGTGAGCAGGAAAAGCGGTTGCGACGCAAAGATAACCCGGAAGCTTGGAACACTTCGCTGGAACCGGTTCCGCGTTTCGATCAATGGGAATATCAGCAAATTCTTGAACAAGGTGTCCGCCCCTTGGCCGAGCGTGAGTCTTATCAGGTTGCCCGCGTCCTGATTGATGCGGTGGCAAGCATGATTCGGCTGGGTATGCACCCCGAAGATTCCGAGAAAGGCAGCGACCAGGACTATTCGGAAATCTGGTGCCGGAGGCTGGATAAGCCAGATCGCGACTATCAAGATACGAAGGAAACGCTGGTGCAGACTCTGACCTACGCCTGTGAGCAGGTTTATGAAAAAGCCCCGGAATCCGTTGACGCTATGGATCAGGCATTGCGAAATAATCGCTGGAAGGTGTTCAAGCGACTGCGGCAGCACCTTTACGCGTCGCACCCCAATGCCCAGACCCTCCCATGGATACGCGAGCAGGTTCTTGGTCACGATGACTATCCCAATTGGGAGCACCACTACGAATTCCAATTGATGATACGCAGGGCCACCGAACACTTCGGCCCCCGCCTACTCAATGAGGAGGAACGAAGAGGGATTTTCGATGCCATTCTCAGCGGGCCTTCGAAGGAGCATTTCCGTGAATGGATGGGTGAACGTTACAGTGAGGAGGCTTTCCAACAGCGTCAGCGGTACTTTCATCGTATGCAGCTACGTCCATTCGCCGCACTGCTGAGCGGGGATATTCGACGGCATTTCGATGAGCTGGAAGGTGAAGCCCAGGCTAAAGCTGTTGCCGATGACAGCTATTCACCTTATGGACGAGTAACTGGCGGCACGGTCAGCTATCAGAGCCCGAAGACCGCCGAGGATCTTGAGCGCCTCACGGATGAAGATCTTTTGACCTATTTGAACGATTGGAACGAGGAGCATCGGGACAAGGACGACTGGCTGGTTGAAATCAATATCTCCGCGCTGGCTGGCGTCTTTCAATCTCTGTTCAAAGAGAAGATCGTGCCACATGGCGGGAGGCTAAATTTCTGGCTCGCGAACCGTGACCGGATTGCTCGGCCGGTCTATGTCGCCGCCATGCTCAAGGCCATGCTCGAACTCGTCAAGGAGAAGAACTTCGACAAACTGGACCGGTGGCTTGAGTTCTGTGCATGGGTCCTGACACATCCGGACACGGCGCGAGAGGAAGGAGAACCCGAGCCGCGAGACGAATCACGCGACCATCCCGACTGGGGCAGCTCGCGCCGGGCCGTGGTTGATTTTATTGACACCTGTGTGCACAAGGATACGGATGCGCCAATCACCGCAAGGGATGGACTTGCCGCTCTGCTTCGAAAGGCGTGCGGTCAGTCCGACTGGCGGCTCGACTACGACCGCCCGGTATTGCTTAACCGCGACGATCCTATTACCGAGGCCATCAACCATACCCGCAGCCGGGCACTCGAGTCCCTTATCAATTTCGGTTTCTGGATTCGCCGTCAGTTGCCGGAAGACCGGTTGCCGGAAGTGACCGGCATCCTCACGGAACGCATAGCCGATAGTGCTGAAATCCCGCTAACCCGGCCTGAGCAGGGGTTGCTGGGGATGCACTTCGGGGACCTTTGTACGCTTAATCGGGATTGGGCCGCCCAGCAACGCGAAATCTTTTTCCCGCAGGCAAATGAACCTGTTTGGCGGGATGCTTTCGGCAGCTATATCCGCTTTAACCGTCCGGTAAAACTGACGTTTGAAATTCTGAAGGGTGAGTTTGAATACGCAATAGAGAACCTAAATATCCTGACGAAAGAAAAAGGCGACGGTAAGGAGCTTATTGACAGACTGGGTCAGCACCTTTTCACATATTACCTTTGGGAGGTCTACCCCCTGAGGGGTGACGAAAGCCTGCTTGAGCGTTTCTATGACAAGACCAAAGACGACCGGAAACGCTGGGGGCAACTTTTCGATCACGTTGGTCGGTCATTGAAAAATAGCGGCAGGCAACTGGATAAAATGCTGACCGACCGCATTATTGCTTTTTTCGATTGGCGCTTTGAAACTGCTGAACCGCTGGAACTTCAGGAATTTACCTTTTGGTTGAAAGCCGAATGCCTCGGCTCTGACTGGCGTTTGCAATCGTACTCGAAGATTCTCGATCTTGGCCGGGAAAAAGATGTTGGACTTTTCCTAGAGGTGAGAGCTTTGAATAACTTGCTCCCGAATAACCTGGCATTGGTTGTCGAATGTTTCTCCAAAATAACGGATGCCATGGACCAAGGTACGCAGATGTATATCTCAGCCGATGACGCCAAGCCTATTTTAAAGGCTGGCCTGACTGCTGAAGACCTTCAGGTCCGTGAGAATGCTGAACGTGCCCGGGAAAATCTATTGCGGCTCGGCCGCTTTGATTATCTGGACGTCGAATGAAGGTTTGCCCAACAGCAGAATTGGGGTCAGATACCCTCTTGAAATTCAAGCGCTGACATAGCAATTTTTGCATCAAATGGCTGGCCTGACTTCACTACACCGTAGATCAGGTGTACCAGTTTGCGCATGCTAGCACTGACAATAATCAATGGGGTCAGAGTTGTTGATCGCGTTTGGGTAATTGGGGTCAGGGTAATTGGGGTCAGATTAAAATTTACCGAAAATCTTTATCTAAAATCTTGATCTGCCCCCAA